>Ga0123342_1000363_pt1 | contig 69514 bp, 47 predicted proteins | sample Turbeawhitnodule_FD_89960 | JGI IMG/M metagenome (GOLD analysis project Ga0123342, IMG submission 89960) | Root nodule microbial communities of legume samples collected from Mexico - Turtle bean Mexico white nodule | ecosystem: Host-associated > Plants > Roots > Nodule | place: Mexico: Nepantla... | reverse complement strand
TTGTGTCCTGTTTGTGAAAGGAGCATAATGATTATATAAGGAATGAACAATTATGAAATTTGTTTTTGTACCATAGTGCAATATTGTTAAATGTTTGGAATGATGGCATATTGGCAGTATGTTACGGTGGACAAATGGCATGGCATTTTGTTATGACAGGCCATGATGCCTGCAATGTCCGTGGTGCCAAATGTGCTTATGACAGAAATGAAAAAACTTCACACACAGAAATGGTGGAGCTGACCCAACTATTTTCATGGTATAACCCATCACCAAATGTTGTTTGAAACCCTAAAGCAGTAAAATACTTGTTCAGCCAGCAACCCATATTCTGGCTACCTACCGTTATTGGTTTATTTCTTTGTTTTTGTCCCTTTTCTCTTCCATTTTCTGACCAGCTTCTCCAGTGACCCTCCTCTTTTTGTTTCAATCAATTCTGTCTCCGTTTTTTTAATTCTGTTACTCTGCTTTTTTCTTGGGCTCTAGGGCTCCATCCCACTGTATTCTGCCCCCTTGCAATCTAGTTCTCTTATGCTCATTTATTTTATTATTTTGTTGTTACTTGAACTTGATGTCTTTTGCTTTAGAATGAACTATTGAATCTTATTACATTGTCTTCAAAGTTTATGGAATATGCTATTTTTAGTCTATTGTTTTCTTAACATCAGTTTTTTGCTTTCTTCTTTCTAATTAGAGTCTGCAGTTTATGTTATTATATGTGTTTTGCATGTGTTATAGCCCCACACCTCTGCCGTAGGCCACAATGCCATCTGCCATACTTTTATGGTGGATTTGTGGCATGCTGTATGAACTGCCATCCACCTTTAATAACACTGTTGAATGTGAGAAACAATATTATTTGGTCATTTTAATGGTAAGGTGATATGCTTGGAAGATGATACTGGTGTGATAGATGTGCAGGGGCTTCAAGTGAATGAGATTTCCTTAGGATCGAAGTTCTACTATGTATGGGGAATGAAATTATGGAACTGGGGGGGTGTATAGGATTAGGATTTAAAATTATTTTAAAAGACTTATTTGTTAAAAAAAGTAGTATGGTATTCAATCAAGACTTTTAAATGATATAAATATGCCTTGTGGCATTCAATTAATATAAGTAGGATTTTTTAAGAAGGGCAACAAAATCTAATGATATTCCAATTAAGATGTTTTTCAACTTCTAAAAATCCGTTGAGTTCTTTCAAATCTAATAAATCCTTAAAATCTTTGCAATTAAATTCTTACATTATAAATCCATTCAAAATCTAAATTGCAAAATCTTAATCATAAAAATCTTTTAAGAATCCTAATAAGTCAACATTTATACACAATCTTTTAAGATCCTTAAGACTTTTTATTCCGAAGTAGTCTTATAGAATCCTGATCCAATACACTCACCTAATTTTTCTATTAGATATTCTTCTACTATTGTAACCTTGAATATCATCATTTCCTAAGGAATACTCTATATTATAACTAAGATGTATTTTAAGTAAAGTTGATTTTAGCTGCCATTGTATGGACACAATTTGGGAAAATGTTTTTTTCTTACTCGGGTGTACAAGGAAATGGACATTAAAGAAAGGATCATAGTCTTGTTGATTCATGTTTGTGAGTTCCATAAGAAGTGACAGAAATTATGATCTTTGAAAAATTTTCAATTGTGTAAAAGGAGATCGAAGTTCATGTCTAAGAATGAAAAAGAAAAGCAAAATAAAGGATTGGTGAGATGCCCAATCAATCAGAAAGATTGAATGTTCAAAAGTAAAGACTTCAACTTTCTTTGGGTTGGGGTATGATAGTTGATATCTAAACTTGTTTGAAAGTGATAGTTTCTTGTGCAACTGTTGGTTCTTCACAATAAATTCAAAAAGTAGTATTTTTTTAATCATTAGCTTTTGTTTCTGTAAATTTTCACTTTGTGAAGGACGAGATAATGATTATTGTTTCATCCCCCACACTTATGCATGCAATGGTAATCTGTTATTACTCTGTTGCTTGAAAACCATTCAAGGTGATGTTTTTTACTTGAAGTAAATGCATATTTGGAGAAGTTTTTTCTATAAACACTTCTAAGAAAGAAGAATAAGAAGGAAAAATGAAATCAGTTTCTCTGAAAGTTAAAATTAATCTATATATAAACTAATTTGTACGAGTTTTTTCCCTTCACCTTCTTCAGAATCTTATTTGTAACATATGTATAGGCTAATGTTACCTGTGGAGGGGCTGATTTCATTTTTCTTTCTTATTCTTCTCCCCTGGAAGTATTTATGGAGAATCAGATAAGGCCATAATTGTCATCATTTAATATAACACCTTTCAACAAGGTACTTTTTGGTGCCAATTTTGTTTTTATTTATAATGATTTATCCTTTTGGATTCACTTTACTGCATTTTACTACTTTCAGAGATACAATAGAACTATTTACTCATCATTTTAAATCCTTTTGGTAAGACTTGGTAATGGGAGGACAGGCATTTTACTGATATTCTGCCTACAATTAGTACTAGAATAGCTGGCGCTTAATTTGCAGAAAAGAAGTTGATCTCTGTGTTTGTGTTTTTGTTTGCCAGGCTGTCAGAGTAGAACATTGTGAAAGAGTTCATGTAATTGTAGCAGCAAAACATATTTGTATTGCTAATTGTCGGGAATGTGTTTTCTTTTTGGGAGTGAACCGGCAACCTCTTATTGTTGGTGATAACCATAAACTGCAGGTGAGCTTCTTCATTTACTGTTGCATTTTTATGAAGTTGGTACTTTGCCCTTCCAGGTTGGCTTCTGCATGAAAATGTGCCTATAGATTTTGGAACTATGTTAAGGCATAATGCTTCTACAGAAAATTTTAAAAGATTGACTTGTGATGTTCTCTGTGGCTTAATTGGTATAATTTTGCACAATATAGGTTGATACCTACGAAAAATGGTCCTCTTGGGTTGAGGTGTAGTGTTGGACATTTCTCTGACGCTGTAGGTATACAACACATGTTAGGCACTCCTCACTAGCTGCCTACATATTTTCTTTCGACAAATTAGCTCAAATACTTGTTCCAAACCAACACCTCAATCTTGGAGTCTAAGTACACTTCAAGGACAGTACTATTATGAAAAATGTTCAATATTTTAGACCACTTGACAAGTCAGTTTAAAATATTTAAAATATTAAAAAATAATGCATCTCACTTTTTTTTTTCGGAAGGTCATTATTTGATTATAATAAAAAAATGTAAAACTTTGCAAGTTCTTTTTGAGGTGAGTACACTTGTATAGGAAGATAAAATTCTTCTTGTTTTTGAGATATTTTATAAGCAGAGAAAATGCTTTTTGACTGTGACTCAATAAATATCATATAGGAAGAAAGAGAATGAAAATGAATATACAAATCTTAATTATTAATTTAAATAATTTGTTTTATGCCTTTGTTCCTCATATTTAATTTCGTCTGAGTCTCTCTCTCTCTCTCTCTCTCTCTATAGACACATACACAGAGAGATAGAGAGAGGGAGATTATAACTGAAAGCACTTTTATTATTTTTGTATTGCTGCTTCTATAGTTTACACTTTACAGGGTTAGTGTCAAGTGGCAATATCTTGGTATTTTTAATCATTGAAATGTCATTTGGCCTTATTTGTATTGTTAGTACATTTGTTTCCTCAAATGTGCAGAAAGGACATAATGAATGAAATCACTGCAATTTATTGGGCAACTATTTGTGAAGTTACTCTCGGCCTAGTACTTTTAAATCGTGACACTGTGATACACGAGTGGATAAAATAGTTACTGTAAATAGGTGTACTTTGAGCTTGTTTATGGATCGTACTTTGTTGATGTACTGGTATTATTTGCAATTTTTAATTCTAATGTGTTGATTATTAAATTATTAAAACGCAGCACATACGTATTTATAAGGTATAGCTGAGAAAGAAACAAAAAGACTAACTCCATCACCATGGAAAAGCTTTAAGTGGTGAAATGGATAAACCCTTAAAAGTCATCCTAGATTGGTATATTTGGTGCTTTGCAAGAACAAGCCTTGAGTTTGTCTTCAAAATCTCTAGTAACAGATTACTCAACTATTCTTTTAGAACACTACAGATATAGTATTTGTTTAATTAGAAAAAATATGGTCTCTAAGAACATCTTACCGAAGTCCTTTTTTGACCACATTTATGGATCGTACTTTGTTACTGGTATTATTTGCAATTTTTAATTCTAATGTGTTGATTATTAAATTTTTAAAACGCAGTACATACATATTTAAGAAACAAAAAGACTAACTCCATCACCATGGGAAAGCTTTAAGGGATGAAATGGACAAACCCTTTAAAGTCATCCTAGATTAGTAAATTTGGTGCGTTGCAAGAACAAGCCTTGAGTTTGTCTTCAAAATCTCTAGTAACAGATTACTCAACTATTCTTTTAGAACACTACAGATATAGTATTTGTTTAATTAGAAAAAAATATTCTCTAAGTAACATCTAACCGAAGTCCTTTTTTTGACCACATTTATGCTTCTAGTGACACTACTAGCTTCTTTGTTCTTGCAATGTATGCATATTTTTCTTTATAATTCTCACTCTTCTCTGCTGAATTCCTGGTTTGAAATCTTCTTCCTTATAATGTTAACAGGTGGCTCCCTATAATACTTTTTATTCCCAGTTGGAGGAGCATATGAATGAAGTTGGAATTGTGCCCACAGTTAACCGATGGGATGAGCCTCTAGCATTGGGCATGGTTGATCCGCATGATTCATTGTCTCATCCTGCTGGTGTCTCTGATGTTCAAGCTGAGTCTGCTATGCAGGTGGACCCAGATCAGTTCACTAATTTTGTGGTATGAATGTTTTTTCAACACTGCTTGTATGGAAAGTGTAGATTTTTATGATTAGGTAGTCTTTTAATAGATATTCATATGTTTTCCATTAGATAATATATCGTCCTGGGTTTTAAGTAGTGCAATATAGTGCTGCTATTGCAGTGGGGAGCGGCCCTTGCCTGCTACAGGGGCTGATGTAGCGCGGCCATAGCAGATCAAATAGTGGGCTGAATAACAGCCATAACAAGCACTATAGCGACACTTTATGTTGATTCCAAAATAATTCCTCTGATGGAAGACATTAGGGCTTTGTAGGGATTTTATCATCCAAAATTGAAATCTATAGATGTACTAATAGTGATATAATGATAAAAATACTTGGAGTTAGAAGATGATAATTGATAATTTTTGGCTAGGAAACTTTTATTTGAATTTGTTGGTCCTTGTATGTTTTGTTAAGAGTTAAGACACCGGTGGCATTTTATTTTTAATTATGAATATTATGAATTTTGAGTAATTTTTATCATTATTAAGAATTTTTATATAGTAAATTAATTCAAAATAGTGGCTATCCAGCTATATTGTTTGTGGAACGGGCTACTATTTGGAATTTAAAACATTGATCTTGTATGATTTTTGTAAATTTTCAGGTATGAACAGTGTTAAAGGTGCATTTCCTTAATCTTTATTTAGTCGTGATTTTACTCTGTCCGCATTGTTGTCATGCAGATTCCAAACTGGTTTGGAGGAGAGTCCACTGGGTCTACAAAAAGCAACCCATTCACGTTACCAGATGCTTATATGGCATCTCAGAATAAAAATGTATGCATGCTGTTAATTGATGAGTATATGAACTATTGGATTTCCAATTAAGTGTTTTTTTTTTAAAGAATGAATTTATGTTTCAATTTGAATGAATTTTATCTTTGCAGCAAAAAAATTTAGGGGAGATAAGGCAGCTCTTACGAGAAGCACCTTTAGAAGAAAGTCGCAAACGAGAATTGTCATCTGCTCTCCATGTCTACTTCAGGGACTGGTTATATGGTAACTATCAGTTTTTGCCTTTTAGGCCCAATGTAAATGCGTTTTCCTACAAGTACTTGAAGGAGAAAATAAAGTGAATGTAGAAAGTAAGTTGAATCGAACTTTCCTCATAAGATAATATCAGCATGAAGTAATTAAAAGAATCAAAGTTCTAAATAGAAGTTTTAATCACAAGGCAATTGATGGACAGTATATCATAAAAGAAGTCTGGTACAAGGCGGGCTGCTCTAACTATTTTCTGGAGGAGGCTAAGCGGATAGTGCTAATAACTTTTTTTCTGTTGCAGCTTCCGGAAACATTCGTCAGCTTTATTTTCTACAAGGCGATTGATCTTTTTCAGACAATGCAATGGCACAGTTAATGGTACAGGAACGAGGTTTCTGGTTTCCTTTTTGCACTTCCTTCTCTATTCCCCTTGCCAATTATATTGGCGGCATAGGTAGCAGAGTTCCGATCAGGTGAATTCGACTGACACCTATTTATGCCGTGACATCAGCGGTGCACAGAATCGATGAAAAATACAGTTGCTAATCTGATTGTAATATTTTTTTTTGTTTATGAAAATAATTTACTGTAATATTTTGGTAGCCTAAATTAATGGCGCTTTTGTGGAAATTCCAGCGGCCACCATCTAGTTTACTGTATATCTCCTCTTCCATTTTCGTTTAGTTGGGAATTCACTTCGTACATTAAGGTGGCTGGTTTACGACTCATTGGGGGAGGATTCTACTTTCTACGTTAGGGCATAAGGGAGTGCACGTCAAAAGAGCTTTAGTTATTGGGAAACATATATTTAAAATTTTAATGAATATAATTCAGCACTCCCCTTACTAATGCACAACTTATTCTTCAAGAGTCATTAACTGCCTACATATTCAACCAGCCGTATATGCTAATGAATTATTTGTTTTAAAGTTTCAAATAATTTTATGAATATGTTTCTAACATGACCTAATATCAAAGTCTGCTAAATGTGTTTTGTCTGATGAATATCTTTATTGATAAAATACCAGTTGAAGATTCATCGCAGAAGCCAAACCAAACATCCACTCCAAGCTAGATTTAGTGGCACGACTTTTTGGGTGGTTAATTTTTTGTCAAGTAGGGTATATTTGTGTTAATTAAGAGTGAATCTATAATTTAATAAATTAAATTAACTAACAAAATATGAAGTAAAGAAGAATGTACTAAATAGTGATTTATTTTCTTTTAGCAGTGTGTTGATAATGAATGTTTAAATTTAATAAGTTACACTAATTATTATTTAAAATTTGGTGTAACAAAATATGAAGTAAATAATTGATGTATTAATCTATTTAACACTTGATTTTGCAATATTTTAGTGAATTGTGTTAAAAATGATTTAATAAACTTTGTTGTAGAATTAACTAGTATATATATTGTGGTGTTATAGTACTTTATTAAGTAAAAAAAATGAGTAAATAGAGTAAAAATAAGAAAATTATTAGAGAAAATAAAATAAATTACATAAAAAGTAAATGTGGATCATAAAATTGTTTTTATTACATAAACTTAAACAAATTATTTAGGAGACATTATGTTACATGGTGGTCTTCCTCTCTGTCTTTAAGGTCATCTTTGCGACTCATATTCAGTATTAAGAAGTGGTGGTACTGGACTATCATAATTGTGTTCTGGTTGGTTGTCGTCAAGAGGATTATCATATTCGTGTGAATGAATTGTGGACTCATAATAATGCATTGATGATACTGGACGAAATGTGGATGGTGGTGCCATTATGGAAGTGTCAAACATGTTTAATTGATTGAAAAACACATTTGGCTTCGATCGAGAAGTGGTGTAAGTGGATGGAACTTGTTGGTACAAAAATTAGGAAAACATGTTGTGGTGATAGTTCATATATCTGAGTATTTCACTTGGTTGAGCAAAAGTTTGTTGTTGAGCATTTGAAGAAGATTCAGGTTGATAACTGTTTGGAACTCTAAATGAGGTTGTTTAGTCTTTTGTGGTGTTGTTGTACTGATGGAAAAAAATATTTTGTTAGTTCATTTTAAATAAAAGTACAATAACATAGAAGAAATATGAAATGAACTTATATCATTGTCAAACATAGATTCTAAAGACGTTATGTAGTGGATAGTATGTTCAATGTACCATTGCATGTAAGTTGTATTATCATGCAAGTTAGTCTTTTTGTGGAACTGGATTCTTTCAAATACACGATTATGCTTGCCATTCTACATTGTTATCCACCTTTCGTGATATTGTGGTCAATATTGATCAGTTTTTCCTCTCATGTCCTCTTTGTGCACCTGATCCAGGTTTAATGGGTTTGATGGAATATTTTGGAAAAACTTAATCTGCCACGTGAATCAATCAATTTCATGAAATTTAATTGTTGCAAAATCGATTATAGGAACAACCACCTAACTTACATGAGAAATATCAAAATTAGAGGACTAAGTTCATTGTGGAGATAAGGAATCCACAAGAACTGTCAAGAAATGTCATTATCATTAATAAGTGGTAAATTATGGTAAAATATATAAGTTTGTTGAAAGTGTGATGGAAAACCTATTTAGGATGAAGATGATCAAATATATTATGTAATTGAGTAACTGTAGTGGTGGTTGTGTTGATCCTTTGCATCATCCGAGACCACCTTACATTAACAGTAATTATGTTAGACTTAAACACTATAATGCTTTAGAACCACAAAGTTTATATTTGAGTGCAAAGAAAAATTAAAATAATCTTTACGCAAGAGGGATAACAAGACTTGCAACAACATCTTCATCACTTAATGGCTTAATAGCCAGAGAAATACATGTAATATGGTTTCAAGTCCAACATTGCAGAAGTAATATGCAGTCTCCAATATTGTCTTGGTTGAAATCAATTACGTGGTCTAGATCATGATACAGACATGTCAAAACTGTGAAGCCCCAACTGTAATTTGACACATAATTCAAGTCCGTCAATAATAAAAGATACATCAAATAGACTTTGTTGGTTGATGTATCAGGCATTAATAAATTTTTAACATTAATATGTGTGCTCGTGCATGTTGTGTTGTGACAACGTATAATCTAAAACTTCCTATAGAGAATTGTTTAACCAAGACAATTTGATTGAATTTCGTCTTACCACCATTATGGGTGACACCAAACCTAATAGTTTTTTACATAGGGAAACCTAGTCACCATTAATCACACCACTGACAGGTTCTCCATCAATTGGAAGATCGAGTTGCACTGCCACATCTTTTAGTGTAGTTGTTTCCTGTCCAAGTAAGAGATTAAATGTGTGAGTTTTTGTTTTCCACATCTCCTTTAAAGTTGTGACCAAGTAGTGGTTAATCTCGATATGTGTAAAAGTCAATAACTGTTCAAATTTGACATATAATGAATACAAATTTGCACATGTTGGTCAAGTCGGTTGTGATGCTTGAGAACCTAAATAGAATGTCGTCCAGATCGAAAGTGTCTTTCATTGCCTTCCCATATTGTCTTACTGACATTTTTATTAGAGACGCAAGAGAGATATATTGATGAGAATTGAAATAAAGGTGAAGTTATGCTTCTATATAAAGACTTCTAATATATAGAAATCGTGCCCATGATAAGAACTTCACTTGTGGTGAAGTCGTAGCACATGAAGACAACTTCACATGTGGTTAATTTCAAATGTGATGAACTTGTGATATGTCAACATGACTTCATATAATGATCCTTAAACAAAAACTTATGAAACGAAAACTTAAATTACGACAATTGGTCAAAATTGAATACAATAATAAAAAAAATAATACAATAACAACTTTTCAACATTTAAATTTTTTAAAGTACGTGCTCTAATTTAAAATGAAAGAAAAAATAAATTTTCTAATTGCACAATTTAAATGATGTTACAATAAGTCCTTACAAATTTCAATTTCTATATGTGTGAGATGTGCACAATTTTTGTATTCATGAGTTACAAGAAATGGCCATAAAACCTACTTCAATTCACTAAAGCAAATTTCAATTCAAGGAATCTCTACCCATATCAATGAAAACAAAATAATTACCTAATCCAAAAGCAAATTTCAATCAATCAACCAAGATCACTGCCACATCCTCAAATGTTATATAACACCAATTCAATACCATTCTATACACATATTTTTGAAGGAGTTCAACAACAACAACCATTGTTGGAATATTGAGAGAGTGAATCACATTCTTTGTTGAGAAAATTGCATAGGTATATGTTTTTTCCAAGTTCTCATGTCGTAGGGGATGTTTGCCCGACATCGACATCCTCAACCCATCTATATCAGTCTAATAGTAGGGCGTGACAAAATATTCAATATGACCTTTTTGAACACATGTGCTTCAATTCAAAAGAGTCTATTTTCAATGAGAATAAACAATTTCTCATTAAGCAAGACTACAAATTTCTAGTTGTCGAATCAAAGAAAAACAAATTGTAGTAAGATGCATCTAGTATGACAACGATTGCCAATGACTACTTCAAGCATCTTATAGAAAAATTCAACATAAATGGGAGATAAAGAAAATTGAAGCGCCTCACATGTGTTTTTCAACCGCTCTTTCCCAGGATTAGGTAATTTTGGATTCAAACCAAATTGCTTTAATTGTGGTCAATTCAATGAAGACAAATCCTTCCATCCTGATTAAAATTTTAATCGCAGAAATAAAAAAACTGTCATGATTATTCTATCACATATAGAGAAGTCTAGAGTGAAAAATAAAAGAATCTTGCAATGGTACTCAATGATTGGGAGGAATCATATATCATATACCAAGATGGTTAGAAGCTATACAACAAAGTATTTTAGGCAAAATTGTACAATATGGTACTCGTTCGTATATTGTTAACAGTGTCCAAGACAACTTGTGTTACACCTTAGAACGCATGTTTTGGCCTCTCAAACCTTGCATAGACAAGTTTAATTATTGCAAGCCCATAATACAAGTTGATGAGACATTTTAGATTGGAAATAGAAACTCCCATCTCTAATGTCGACCTATGTCATTCACACTCAAATTAAGTGAATGGTGGTGTGGTGGTACGGAGTTTCAAGCTCTCTACTTGCCTTGTCCTCATATCATCATTGTTTGTATTATCATTTGCAACTAATGACATTTGTTGATCTAATTTACAGTCTTCGCTATAATTACAAAGTTTATGAATCCAATTGCATCCAATGCAAAATGAAGATTATTGGTATGCTTATATAAAACAAAATTTCATTATCGATCCTCACATGAGACATACAAAATTTGAAAGAACAATAACTACACATATTCATGATGAAATAAATCAGCGTGTTCCAAACAAAAAAAAATGCTCTTATCATCAGACTGAAGGTCATAATAAAAGCAATTATCCATATCAACAATAAAATATTGTGTCACTTGTAACATTTATGTAGCCACTTTAATTCCATATCATCACTCAACCTAACATTCTTATTTCTTTTACTTAGACTTTTTCTTTTCAACAACATATTTCTTACATGTAGTTTAAGTACATTAAATTGCCTATTCATCTAACATACATAAAATAAATTGATTCAAAATTTCATTTCAAAATTAAATCAATCATGCCAAATTTTAAAGTCATGAATTTATCAAATATTAATTAATACAATTCAACACTTTATCATATATATCACCTTAATCCTAAATAAATATAACATTATTTTAAATATTTTCATAAAAAAAGCACTTTCTGATAAACAAAAATTAACAAGTCATATATTTTCTGTTGTTTTTATTTAATATTGAAATCATTTTACTATGCACCACTTCAATTAAATTTTAATCCAACTTTTAATTAAAGTTCTGCCTACCACGATTTCCCCTACAAAATTTTGAATCAATGTTGTTCTTCACGACTTTGTGCTGAGACTTCTTTCAAACAAAGTGGTACCATCATCAAAGTTGTAAATATTTTTTTTTCTGTAGATTCTGATAATGAACAAACGAAAGTGAATATTTTGGTGAAAAAGAAATACAGATTTAATACTGCTTTGTATTTCTTGACTATTGAACAAAGCAGGAAAAGTGTAAGAGAAAAAAAGGCATTACATAACGAGAAAAATGCAAAATCCAGTAGCTGCAGCAACCACGGAAGCTCTCCTTACACTGCTCGCTCTCAGTGTTTGTACCTCAATGAAAAATTCCGTGCCGCAAAATTACAAAAGAAATACGAGTACTAATCTTCCAGTACAAATGCATTTAAATGTGATTTTCGAATTTTACCAATAGACACTGTTCAGAGGAAGCCAATCATAATGCGCCACGTAACCTCACGACCTTGAGGTAAACCCCACTAGAACGCTCCCGCATCTCTCTCTCTCTTTCTCTCTCCTTCCTCTTCTTGTGCCCGAATCAAAGATCTGCAACTCTTTCTCTCTCTCACTGTCTCGTTTTCCCATGTTTTTTCTCTCTGCCGTGCCATGACGGAACCAACGGAGCCATCCACCTCATCTTCATTGGCGAGGGACCCATGCACTGTGATTCACCCAAGGCGCGAGCCCTTCGAGCACGGTCTCTTGCCAATCCCACGACTTATCTTCTCCGACCCCGCGCAAACCCTAATTCCGTTGAAGCAGAAGCTTCTACAGTTATCCTCAAACCAGCGAGTCGACTCGGTGGCCATCTCCGACTCACTTCAGATCTCCATTGAGCACGCCAAGCTCGTCCTCGATACCCTCGCCTCGATTCTGCACTCCGACTCTGAACCTCTCACCGTCGCAAAGTTCGGCGAAATCGATTCCGTTGGCGTCGACGTGCATGATCTGGTATTGTTCCTCTACATTCAATCCTACAAGAGAATCCTCCCGCGGACGCACAAGGACTCCGTCGCCGTCGCCGATGTCTGGCCTTCTACTTCTGCCTTCGATGGCTTCTTGTCCGCTCTCTCGCCGCTTCAGGTGAATTTATCGTTTCAATTCTCTGTGACGTAATTTGATGTTCTTTAGCGCTATTAGGCATGGAGGTGCTGTTCTGGACCAATTCATTGCTGAATTCCTGTAATAGTTCATTAATTTCATATTTGAAACTTTGGATTTATAGCTGGTATCTGGTACTTTTTTGTTCATTATGATTCTATTTTATTGACTTCTTCATTAAGCTGCTGACTATTTCGTTTTGCGTGATTCTTTTGTTGATTAAATACTAAAAGCTAGAAAGTGTTGATTCTGATGGTGAATGTTTTGCAGCTGGTACGCAGCAACAGTCGGCGGTTTATGCCTTCTCAGGCTGATATAGAGGCACATCAGTTGTCATATCTGCAAAAACACTTGGCTAACATAATGTCTCTTCTAGCAGAGCCTGTAGAGGGAGAAGGCGAAGAGTCTCTGGTTTGTTAATTTACTGTATGCTGCCTTTGTTGCTGATTTTAGCTGCAGTTCATTATTTCTTACATTCCCAATACAAGACTTGGCATATGGGATCCATTCTTGTTGAGGTTGCGTACTGTCCTGAAAGTCACCAAGTTCAGTGTCATGGAAGTTATTTTGCATCATTGGTTGTATGTATTTTTCACATACAGCTGTTGCTCCTAAAGCGTTGGCTCCGGTTAAATGATGTTTTTTGCTTTTCGCTTAATCATATTGGTCTTTCTGTACTCATTTTCCATGTATTTTATCCAAACTCAATGTGCTTACAGTTAGACATCTGCTGTTAAGAATTTTGGTGCAGATAGATACCCTTTTATATCCCCTTACAGTACGATTGCAAGTTTATACTCTGATTTTATGACGTTTCACTAGCTTTGCAGTGTGGAGAGCAAAAACATGATTCTTTTTATTGTATGTCTCATTCTGATTCTAATTTGATTTAATTGTGGCCATGGTGGTTTACATGTAAAAGTAAGAATATTATGCAATTGCTACTACATTTGGTCAAAATTCTTGTGTATAATGCATGTTATTTTTGTGATTCAAACACAATTTATCAGCGATCTATTTGTCTGTAAGAATGAGGCTGGGGTTGTGATCTGCTGTGAGAGCTTTGGTTCAGTGAGTTATGAATGTGCTGACAATATACGCTAATAATCAGTGAAAATTGATTTATGCATGCCTAGAGAGAGTAACATGACCAAACTGTTTTTTATTTTACGGACAAGTAGCCTTTTCTTTTGATTTTGGGGGATAAAAAAGGCAAGTGGCTTGTTGGCCATTTCTTTGTCCTTATATGGTATTAATTTGAGAATATATTCTTTCTTCTCCTCAGAGGCTTCACATACCAGTATATCATATAGTTAATCATACTACGACCTTTTCATTTGGGGAATAGTATATTGAGTCATCTGTGGACTTCCTTTTTAAAATCTACTGAATTAAACTTTAACACAGCGAGGCTTATTACAATTGTAAAGGTTACTGCCTCAAATCCTGGAAATAGTTTCTCTGCAATGCATTCTGAAATAATGTTGCCTATACCTTCTAGATTCCGTTTGTTTGGAGCCTTACAGACTGTCACCCTTTTATTAGTGAGCTCGACTTTGTAGGCTAATAGCATTTGTTTACTATGATAGCAAAGTATGAGGAATTTTGTGAAAGATTTATGTTTCCATAGATTAAAATTTACATTTTTTTTTCTTTTAGTTCTTACTTCTATTATTGTCTTGCTTATTTGATAGGTTTTAACAATGGATAGATTCGAGCATCTCGGGTTTCTATTTCAGTTTGGTGATAAGGGATTGGAAGGAAATTCTTTTAGTCAATGTTCTCCTTTTTTTGCCAACTCAGACCCTGACATGCCTGCTGTTCCTGTTCCTGCTGCACAAGTTCATGATTGGCTTCTGCAGAATATAGTGGCTACTTTGGAATATATTTCTGAACGAACTTCTTCTAAGGAAAATGGCCCATCTAGTGCCTCTGATCAGGATGTTGCCATGACTGATGCAAGCACTGTGTCAGTTAAGGTCTCAACAAGTACTAGAGGTGCAAGTTTCATTGAAGGGATCTCTAAATCATCATATACGAAGCTTGCATCTGACATTAAAGGTTCTTCTGTCAAGGTTTGTCTTACACTTCTTTTCACATGTTTGTTTTTTAAGTATTATTTTGCTTGTAATTTGATTTTAATTTTTGATATATCATTGAAGCTATTGATCTTAAGTAATATTTCAACTCTTCATTTTTTTTGTGTGTATATAACGACTAATAAGTGCAATGACTTCCCATATAAACATATTATTCTGAATGAATAGCTATTTAGCTCTTAATATTCTTACTTGATGTAATAAAATGACTGATGCTTGATTTTGGGTATGGTTAAGAACTTCAGTTATAACTTTCTGTCTAAAAGTTTGAAATTTGGAACTGCTAGTCTGATTAATATCTGAACATTATGCACGTAAAATTTTTGGAATTACTAGTGTTGGACATCTTTGTTCTCTCATATTCTGTGTGGATCTGGTTGTTAATATGCATTAAATACCTGTACCATCTTTTCTAATTGTTGCACTGGTTTTACAGTAGAAGAAAGTGAAGGAAAAATCAGTAGTGGCAGGCTGAGTAGTTAGTTAGAGGGGATCAATTAGATAAATAAGGGGAAGAAGAGGAGAACTTTAAAGAAGCCATTTAAAGAAGTTGAAAGTTTGTAAGGAAAGAGAAACCTTAAAGTTATTTTCCTCGTATCCTCAGTTCAATAAAATTGTCCATTTCCTTTGTTTCTATAAAGTTTCATTTTTCTTTTCGGGTTCTTAAAATTATACAGTTGAATTTTGACAAAGAAAATTTTCAAAGTCCTTGATTGTAGGTCAAATGTTGCCCTACACTGAAAAGCTTTAAAGTGAGACATTTTTAATTTTTCATCATTTGTTCTACTGAAATGCCTATAAACCTTTATATGCATATTGAAATTGGTAATATAAACTTATTTGAAAAAACGGGATAAGATAATCAATGCTTGCTGATCAGTTTGTATTGGTTTTGATTGTTAGTTCAGGATGCGTTAAAATTTGAACATCCCTAATGACAGTTTAAGCTTTTTTGAGACAATTTTCCTTGAAAAGAAATGTCTAGCTAGCTAGATAGCTGATATTTGAAGTTTAGGTTGAGTGCTTGTGTTAAACATATTTTTTGCTCTAACTCAGTTTGCTTATGCATATTACTTCATATAGTTTTGGAAACTGAGATCTTGAATTTTTCACTATGGGCATGCTTATAAAAATTATGTCTGGTCATTACAGGTTCTTAATTGCCACGAGTCTTCCATCTACATCCTAGCACCATTGAGATATGCCACTGTTTATGGATGTTCAGATGCAACAATAGTTATTGGAGCAGTTGGCAAGGTAACAACTAGTTGCTTTGTGCCTGCTTTTAGAAGGAACATAATGATTCTATGCATCTAGAAGAAACAATTGGGAATGTGTTTTTCTACTGGAATATTGGAAGCAATATTATCTTGTCATTCTAAATGGTATGGTGACATACATGTTACACGATAGATGATACTAATATGATAACTGTGAAGTGGGCGTGCCTTGAACTGAATGATATTTCCTTAGGATTATAAGTCCTAGTAGACTAGGGAAATGGAATTGGTTCTTTCTCTTAAGAGCCAATTTGGATAAACCTCCCAATAAAGTACTTAAAGGAGAAGAAAATAATATGAATCATAGTAAAATAAAATAAATCAAACTTATCCTATGAGTTAACCTTTATATAAGCTCTCATATAGGACTGTTAAATTTTTTTTGAACTGAACTAAATTGATACTAAACTGAGCTGCATAAATAAATTTGTATTAATATGAAAATAAAATTGAACTAAATGCTATTTTAATTTAGTTTTTATAAACTGAATTGTTCTTAAATATAACTGCTTGAACCGAACTATAACTATAATTGATTCTTTTTACCTATTCAGTTTGTTTATTTTCTTTACCTTCAAGTGTTTTGTAGAAAAGGTATCTTTCTTTCCAATGTGAGTTTGAATATCATCAATTCCCAAGGAATACTATAACCAACATATTGTTAAGGTTATTTTAGCTAATATAACAGAAAAGATAAGTGAAAAGATGGAAAGGTGGCATTAAATCAGAAAGATTAAATGTGGGAAAGTCTAGACTTCAACTTTGTTGAGTGAGTGGATGATTATTGTTGCCTAAACTTATTTAAATGGAAAGTTTCTTTTGTCACTGTTTCTTCATTACATGAAATATGCGAGGAGTATTTTTCTCATTTGGCTTCACTTCTGTGAATCCGTGCTTGGTAAAGCACTTCCAGGTATATGAGAAGAAGTGTGAGATAGTGATTAATGATGTTTGCCTGCTCTTATGTATGCACATTAATCTGATTTTCAAGCATCGCATAAACCTTTCAGTGAAGTACTTTCAATTGAATTTGTACTTCAAAAGAGGCAATGACATTATTTAGTTTTGTTAAATGCATGTGAGCTGTCTATGTTTGGAAAGACTTGGTAACTTAGAAACATTTTACTGATCTTAAGCTTAGCATAGCTGGCACTTAATAGCAGGAAGGAAGTTGATCTCCACCATTTTTTACTTGACAGGCTGTGAGAGTAGAACACTGTGAACGTGTTCATGTAATTGTAGCAGCAAAACGTATTTGTATTGCTAATTGCCGTGAATGTATTTTCTTTTTGGGGGTGAATCAGCAACCACTTATGCTTGGTGATAACCATAAGCTGCAGGTGCGCTTCTTATTTTCTTTTGCACTATTTATGAAGCTGATGCTTTGCCATTTTGTGTTTGTCACATTTGAATGCAACTTTAAAATTTTGGAATATTGTTTAGGTCTCATTTGGGAGGGAGGCAACTATATGAAGTACAAAACGATTTGATTTTTATATATCATATGTAGCTTATCTGACTATAACCGAACACCCCAAAAAACTCATAATTCTTGGTTATAGAGAGATTATAGTTATAATTTATACTAGTGTTTTAATTTTGAATTATATTTACTCGGGAAACACAGTCTCTGACCAATATGTTATTTATAAGGTGTTAGTTAAAGCAGAGAAATAGATGAGAAGGTTAGTGATTAAGCTTTAAGTAATGAAATGGATAGTTTTATAAAAGTCTTCCAAGATTAGTATATTTGATTCTTTGCAAGAGAAAGCCTTGGAGTTTATCTTCAAAATCTGTTAGCATATTTCTTTACCATTATTTTAGAATACAAAAGTGTGGTTTTGGGTTTAAAAAAAAAGGTTATTTGGTCCATTATGAAAGGTCTACTTTTTCTGCTCACACTTCTGCTTCTTCTAGTTGTACTAGCTTCTTATAATTTATCCTCACTCTACTCCCCTGGATTGCATGAGAACTTCCTTTCATTATTAACAGGTGGCTCCCTATAATACTTTTTACTCCCAACTGGAGGAGCATATGAATGAAGTTGGAATTGTTCCTACAGTGAACCGATGGAATGAACCTCTCGCATTTGGAATGGTTGATCCACATGATTCATTGTCTCACCCAGCAGGTGTCTCTGATGTTCAAGCTGAGTCTGCTACCCAGGTGGACCCAGATCAGTTCACTAATTTTGTGGTAAGGATGTTATTTTTACACTGACTTTTAGGGAAAATTAAGATTTTTATTTTTAAATTGAGTCACATTTAATGGATTTCAATACTTGTCTGGTATCTTGTTTCCGATCTTTTTTGGCATGAAGAATCTTCAAGGTTCATATTTATTTCTTCCTTATTTAGTCATATTTGTTTTTGGTCCATGCTATTGGCACACAGATTCCGAGCTGGCTTGGAGGAGACTCTACTGGGACTACAGAAGGCAATCCATTCTCGCTACCAGATGCTTACATGGCATCTCAGCATAAAAATGTATGTGCAGTGTCAATTGACTAATATATTATTGATAGGATTTCCAAACTTATAGCAATCAAATTGTAAAGTGCTGTATTTTAAGTGAAATATGTTCTCATTTTAATGAAGTTGTATCTTCTCTGCAGCACAAAAATTTAGGGGAGTTAAGGCAACTCATACGGGAAGCATCTTTAGAAGAAAGTCGCAAACGAGAATTGTCATCTGCACTCCATGTGTACTTCAAGGACTGGTTATATGGTAATCGTCTGTCTTTTTTATGTTGTGTTTTATTTCAGCACATGTGACTTTTACCTTTATAATGAACACTGTCTTCCCATTTAAGCAATTTTTTTTTTATGTCCTCGAAGTTGAAACTTGGACTAGTTCTCTACCAAGTTTATGATTTCTCTGGTAATTGTTGTGGAGATTTCGCTGGTACGTTTTATTGTGGAACCTTATACAAATAACCACTAAATTAAATAGTGAGTTTCATTCATTAGTCACGGAACATTCAATATTACTGCAATTGGGCTGTGGTACCACAGAATTTTCCATTTTCTTAATATTGCATTGGCCGTTTGGTCTGTCTTCCTGTGCCTTGGACGAAACACAATTTAACGGCACCTATAAGTAACGTGGTTTTTAATGGATTTGATTTTTCTCTTTCTGAAGTAATGCCTGCATCCATTTATGCAGATCCAGCAATAATCACCATCCCTGATTTAATGATTTAAGCATACATGCATTCATGTTTATAGGTTTCAGATATTTTGTACAGAATATTTTCTCGACTCTAGTTGCTGATAGGAGATAGTATAAGGGAGGAGATAAATGTTTATGATTTAAGTAGTCCTAAATTTGTCTGTCAGAAGGCAATTGATGTGATAAAGTTTGGTACAGAGCTGCCTGCCTAAATTCTAATTATTGGCAAAAGGCAGCTACGCAGATAATGCTAATAATTTGTTTTCTGTTGTGGCAGCTTCTGGAAACATTCGTCAGCTTTATTGTCTACAAGGCGATTGATCTTTGCCAGATAGTGCAATCAATGACACAATTAATGATGGTACAGGAACGAGGTTTCTGGCTTCCTTTTTGAACTTCCTCTTCAATTCCTCTTGCCATTTCTATTGGCTCAACGGGTAGCTGAGATCAGATGACGTGAATTAGAGTGCCAACCTATTTATGCCGTGTCATCAGGGGTACACACAATCGAATGAAGAATATAGTTGCTAATCTGATTGTAATATTTTGTTTGTGAAAATAATTACTGTAATATTTTGTTAGCCTAAATTAATGGCCTTTTGTGAAAAATTCCAGCTGCCAACATCTAGTGTACTGCATTGCATGTCTTCCAACTTCCACCTGTTCTATTTAATTAAACATCCCGTTAATTTCTGTTGGGTGCTCTCGCTTTCTGAATTTACTGTGTTAACGTTTCTGATTTACTAGTACTAATTGCAATGATGGATTTCAGATTCAATCGCTGACCTATATACCTGTTCTATCACTTTTTTAATAATACTGTAGGACAAGTGACCTAACTTCGGTTCATTGCACAAAACTGATCCAATTTTTAACCCGATGTGTCTCCATCAGTATTTTGGTTTAAGTTCATATGGTGATCTGGATTGTGTAACAATGAGATGGAAGTGTTAGTTTGGTAGACGTTGGTGTATGGTGGACAACTGGTCTTCATATATCGCTCATTGCCTGATTGTTATAGAACACTAGAATGTCTCGATGGCCTACCGAATTGTTGAATTGAATGAGAAAATCATTCATTTAGTTAAATAATGGAAGTGAATTGTTTTGAAGTAATTAGAATAGCGTAAGTATATAAAAATGAGAATTATATATGTTAGATAGTTCTAAGACTGAATTCTGATTACACCTTAGTATAGTAGAAGAAAGAATCCCGAAAAAAAAAACTATCTTGAAAGGAAAACTAACAGAAGTAGAGTAAGTAGAGATGAAGAGAATATAGGTAGTTGTCCTTGTAACGTATATTCGAAACAACTGATACCTTGAACCTGGTAAATCAGCACACACCTTGCTTAATGGATAATACTACCGTTGGACAAAATCTCAACTCTTCCATCATTTACTTCTCTTCATTTCAGGCTCCTCATTTCTAATCACACCTCCCTTGTTTATGTTACACGCATGCATAATGAGTGGGGAAGAACAAAACCAGGAGAGACTATAATACAAATTTTCCTTGGATTCTCACCAAACCAGCTTTTGCCCACATTCTCCAACTCCGTCGACTTAACAGAATCGAATGTTCCTAAACAATAATTGTTAGGCGTTTACTTCTAAAACTAAGCCAAAGAATTATAAAACGTGGTTCTGCAGTTTGAAGGAGAAATGTTATCCGTTCTACATTTAAGAAACCAGCTTCCTCTAACTTGTTTTCTGATGTGGCAGACCTTGAGAGTGAAAAAAAGAAAATCTCAAGTTAATAGATTAGGCTATTAAAACTCAATGCAAGTACAGCGGAAACTCAAGTCAATGCATATATATGTAGGAATTTTGTGCATCTTTTGTCCATACATGCAAGGGGATGGCGATGGCTAACATAATTTACTAAAGTCAAACTCTTAACATTCTCAATTATTTATGCAGAACACTGTGTTGATTCAGTATCTACTTAAAGTTAAAACAATTACACTTTCAACTTTTATATAAACTCTTTCATCTAACCTTTTAAAAAGTTGAGGTAAATGATTTGGTTTTAATTTATGAAAAAAATCATTTTGTTTATTTTATTTTTCCAAAAGTATTACAAATCTGTCTAAATATGCCGGGATCTGCTAAGAATACCCAAACTCACGTAATTCTTGTCCTTGTTGGTAAATTATTCAGGTAAACTCTGCCAAGTCTCAGAAGCAGAATATGTTTTCTAAATCACAGAAGCCAAAATTTACATTCAGTTTATTACATACTTAAACTCCCTTCCATTCAGGTAATTGAGTTCAACTGCAGCTCTCCTTTCTCATTCTAAACTAAACATTTAATACCTAATACGTATAATCTTTGCTCTGGCTGTATTCTATATCCCATTTTAATGAAGTTACCATGAAATTCCTGTGGATGGAACGATTTAAAATCTGGGATGATGGAGTGTAAGTTTTTTTGTACAAGTAGTCACAGAGGTGAGAGACCTAAGCACTATGACACTACAATCACTGACGCATAACAACATTGAAGTATGGAAATCATTAATATATAGGCAATGACCTTGATCATATTTCATAAAATATATTTGATAAGCTGATATAATAAAGACTGTCTTAGTTGGCCTGCAACGTCATGAAAAAGGATGAAGAAAAACCAACCAACTTAAAAGTTTGGTGAAAGTTGGAAATTTCCCCAAGAAAGAATAAGGACAGGGTAGATTGTAAGACATGCCATTAAACCTTTCCCTTCAAGTGCATTTTTTGACATTTTATTTTCATATATATACAGATTTCAAAATTTTCAGCCTCATCCCTTTTCACACCCTCTCCTGCATTCAAAAAAATCAGAAAATGGGTCCCCAAAGCAACCTCCTATCTCTTTTGGTTGCTCTGGCCGCAGTTTTTGCATATTTGTATCTCATAAATCCAATTCCACAGTTTCTCATTAATCCAATTTCACAGGATCTCATAAATGCCTTGTCACCTTCATCTGCATACTTGGCAAAACCTTTAACAGGGAACTTCCACCGACATCACAAGAAACACCCTAGTGGTGGGAATACTGATTCTATTTGTGATGATTTTCCATCAGGAATTCCACCTCCAAATACCAATACAACTTCGTATCTTTGTGTTGATCGAAGAGGGTGCTGTAATTTCACAACAGTACAAGCAGCCGTGAATGCAGTTCCAGATTTTAGTGTCAAAAGAACCATAATATGGATAAACATTGGCATGTACTAGTAAGTTGGTCCTCATCATCATCAAATAAACCTCCTTTTTAAGCTTCCCTTGTTTTGTTTCATTGGATTTGAATCACTCCACTCATGTTTGGAATCTTTTTTCAGGACAAATCACTTAATTTTCTAAAATCTCTGAAAAAGTTTGATAAAAAAAGTGTGCTTAATTTATACGAATTATGACAGCATAACAAACTTACCATATATCTTATTTCCTTGAAAATAATTACTTTTAAACTAATCTTAACTTCATCTATGATGCCATTTATTTTTGGACAGTGAGAAGGTTATGGTGCCCAAAACAAAACCCAACATTACATTTCAAGGACAAGGCTATACTTCAACTGCAATTGCATGGAATGACACCGCATTATCCGCGAATGGAACATTTTATAGTGGCTCTGTTCAAGTTTTCGCCTCCAATTTCATTGCTAAGAACATAAGCTTCATGGTGAATGATTTTTACTTGTATGTCTAGAAGAAAGAAAATATAAATAACATATTACAATGTCACTGACACCAGAAACTTTGTACTCCAAATAGAATTTAGCACCAATGCCAAGTCCTGGGGCTGTTGGGGCACAAGCTGTAGCTATTAGAGTATCTGGAGATCAATCTGAATTTAGGGGTTGTGGATTCTTTGGAGCACAAGACACCCTTCACGATGATAAGGGTCGCCATTACTTCAAAGATTGCTACATTCAAGGCTCCATTGACTTCATATTCGGCAATGCAAGGTCCCTCTACGAGGTACCCTATCTTCATCTCAATTACTACTCTAACCATTCTAATTTTACTTGTTTTTAGTGATATTATTACAATTTACAAATACTGATAAAATGATGTTATGTATGTACTCAGAATTGTCAAATAGTTTCTATAGCGAACCCCGTACCAGTGGGACAAAGGAGCATAAATGGTGCTGTTACAGCTCATGGTAGAGTTTCAGGTGATGAAAATACAGGGTTTGCATTTGTGAACTGTACAATTGGAGGAAACGGTAGAATATGGTTGGGTCGAGCATGGAGACCTTATTCTCGTGTTGTCTTTGCCTCCACATTAATGTCAGATATTATTGCTCCTGAAGGTTGGAATGATTTCAACGACCCTTCTAGAGACCAGTGAGTCTCTTCTAATCAACAAACTCTTCTCTTCAAATAATTGCTAACTATCCATATATTTTAACACATGCATGCATGCATGCAGGACTATCTTCTATGGAGAATATAATTGCTCGGGCTCAGGGGCTAACACGAACTTGAGGGCTTCTTATGTACAGAAATTAAATGAAACAGAAGCTTCTGCTTTCTTCAACACTACTTTTATAGATGGCGACCAATGGTTGGAAACTTCTAAATAACCAACCTCCCCCTTCTAATTCCTGTTGTTATTTCTTTTTCCCTTCATCTAGTCAAAATTCAAAATGTGTTAACAAAGTCATTCAATATATTTAAAATTATTTCTTTTAAAAGCTGGAGATGTTAGAATAATATGATGATAACTTGTTCATTTCTTTATGTATGTTTGACAATGTTTATCTATAATCTTGCATGGGAGTAGATTCAAGTCGCTCCCAATATTGACATAAATATAACTAATATTTATTTGTTTCTTTTACTTGTTTTTGAAGTATTTTGTCTCTATCTCTATTTTGTGTTTTACATTTTCTGACATTCTTATCCTTATAATTGAAAAAGGAGTGCTTATAGGAGATACTATAATGTATAATGTTCAAGTCAATAATAAATGATGATTTGTAAGTATTAAATATTCATAAATAAAGTTTTTGAGTTGAGTATGAGATGTGATAATGAGAAATGTCTCCTTGACCCATAGTTAAAATAGATAAACAATTTTTATGCCTTAATTACTTGATTATATGGTAAAGTGTGCTTTTATTACTTGATACCTATCGACAAGATATGTGAAACGGGTTATGTTCTCAACTTAACTCTGTGAGCATTCGGTCAAGGCCTAGTATTTCTCTATCTCAAGGGTGTACAAATTTCCATCAACTTGACATAGTTGTGATCTTTTACAGGCAAAATTAAACAAATGTTACAAAGACTAAGTTGTTCTATCTACCTAAATGATGTGTCATATGGTAGTTTTAGCTTTTAATGCTTTAAATGGAATTTGTGACCTTAAAAAATGAGGCATCATATGTTCCCAACCGTTGATTTATAGAGATCTAATAGTATAAATGTTACATTGCTTGGACCTTTGTGGCTTGGAACCTATAAACAAGGACCATGGTGATTCATTTTGCCACATTCATTTGTTAGTGAAAAATTGGTATGAACAAGCCTTTGGGTACTTTATAAGTTTGTTATAGGTACATATTATTTTGACTATGGGTTCTTTCGAGGAGTCCAAGGACACATATTCGGGGAAGATGTTGTCAGCGGAGGTAGAAGGCATGAATACTATGGGTACATCATCAGATACCATGAAAGTATATTTGTTATCAAAGTTTGCTAAAAGTTATTGTGTAAAACAAGAAATAATATAAGAAGTTATCAAAGTTAGCTAAAAGTTATTGTGAAAAACAAGAAATAATATAAGAATATAGTGTTGAATTGTGTTTTTAAAAATTTGTAATCTTGAGCTTATATCATTTGTGTAAGTGCTTTTACAAAGTTGAGATGAATACACCAACAAAAATAAAAATAAATCTTCGATTAGATTTAACTTTTCCATATATATATAAAGAAAAAATATTTAGTATTTTTATACTAATTTTGTATAATCATACAAATTACATTTAGTTATTGATCAACCAGTCAAGTTTAACTAGGAAAGCTCACATTGCGAAGTACACGCAAGTACTCTTTTGCAACCCATTTTTGGCTCAAACAAGTATTCTTTCAAGAAGTTACTCTTGGTTTAACCCGAGTTATCTTTCAACTCCCAATCACTCCTAATCGATCCTATTCAAGTATTCTTTCTAAAGTCACCTCTAACTTAAACAAATATTCTTTTCCAAGTTACTTCTGACTCAATTAAGTATTCTTTTGACAAACCATTTTTTACTTTTACAAACACAAAGTTTGGGTGATCAACAAATCACATGCTTAGCTTACTAGAGAGAGTAGCGTCTTTTGACATATACAATGTCAGGCTATCTCCCTAATTCACTGAAATGAACATAAATTGTTCTTTACATAGCTTTAGAGAACAAAATATTTCAATAGAGTTTCAACACTTGCATATAATGACTCTCTTTTATATTTCTCTTCGAAGCATGTCTTCTTATATGTTTGCAAAAAGTAGTTATTACATTCTCTTTTCTGACCATTGAGCTTTAAACTCTCTTCATTGTCTTCTTCTTCTACTTCTGCTATTTTTCGGTGAACTCTTTTGTTGAGAAGCATTAAATGTATGACATGCAACATTAATTTCTTTTATCTTCATACAAACTCTCTAATAGTTTAACATACTTATCTTCCTTTCTAATAATTTTTTATACCAAACAATTGTTAAAAGTGAATATTGTACATGATATACCACTGAGTTAGAGTTGAAAAATAGTTGTTTCAAGAGAGTTAGTGGTCATTGCAACTCCAACTCACATCTGAAGAGGTATTTGAACATTATTGTTTGGTGCAAATCTTCTCAAGTCAGATGTAGAAGGCATTCTCTATATCTTTAAACTCAAGCTTTGAAATATTCTTTATGTGTTTTAGCTTGAAGTCTTGATTTATACTTATTGTTTGATTGATCTTCAATTAACTTATCAGACGAAGTGGAATTTGACACAATACTCTATCATTTGTCCAACGAGGCACATGCACTCATGATCTGATCACGTTTGCTAGATGTAACTATTACATTTTTTAAAGCTCCTCACTTGTTATGTTTAAATGAACAATCAAAACATTTAGGGTGTTGTATGTTTGTTCTTACAGTTATCTCCATGGGGTCAAGCAAGTATGTGGAAATTTTAGGAAGAAAATGGCTATGGTACTCTAAGCATCAAGCCAGAAGTTGTGTGTCATGAGGTGCATGTCAACTAATTTTTTTGTCAAACTAATAAAGTTGATAGAGAAATCAAGGTGAAAATTACTTTTTCGGGCAAAATTGGTGAAAAAGAAGGTGGTTGAGTACCATTCCAAGTACCACTCGTCTTTACAATTTGCCTACTTCAGGGATGCTTCCAATATATTAGGATCAGAGTGTTTTGGTTGCATGGAAATTTTCTAAGGAGGGGGAAACATTGTTCTTGAAGAATGATCACATGTCATGCAACTTCTTGATGTTAATGATTTGTCTCTAAAAGGCTTCTACATTTAGGTGCCCATTGATGAGTTCACAATTTATGATTTTTCTGTTAAACGTTACTTCAACATAGCTTCATTTAAATGCACGAATGTATATGTGAGCATTTAAAATTCCATGTAAATATTTGTATGTCAGGCTGACTTTGGAGATTTTTCTCAACCACTAAACTACATGACTAAGAGATCAAATCAAGTTGCCATCTCTTTACAAGAATTTCAAAGGAGACTTTTTTAAGATTGTCATAAAAGATGAAGGGAAACCTTTCTTTTGATAGGACGGGAAAATATAAGTACCTTGAAAATAAAACTATTATCCAAGGAGATTGTTGTTTAAGAAAGATAATGAAGATCTAAATATTTTGAATTCCGTCTTGGCTTAACCCTTGTTGGGTTTATATTAGTTTTACGATTTGGTGTCACATTTGGTGGGTAAGGTGTTGTTCTTTAGAGTTTTCTACTATGTTTTACTTACATTTATTTATTATCACACTCTTCATTCCAAGAATCATGAGGATTGTCAACAACCCTTCCCACATGAGCAATCTTTTGAGACAAATATAACTATTGTTGGGGGTTCATTATGCAACCATTTCCTCTTCTTCTTGATACTAAGAAGAAGTACCACGGGAGACACCACAAAGGTAAGATGGGTTGGGAAGAGTCTTAGTTGAGTTTTATACCAAATTGACGGGAGGAGACTTGGAAGTCAATGTGTACAACAAGGTACTTTGCAATATGTCGCTAGTTTCTTTGGTGGTGATTGGAACATCCTAAAAGGTCTTCTATAAGAAGAAATTCAATCCTTCCATCCCGATGAACTTGTCAACCTCTTTATCTTTTGGCAACAACTTTTGGCCAAGAAGTCACTAACTAACTAGGTCATGTTTTGCAAAACTTAGGCCTAAGCTATCTCCATTACTCACTTTTCACATGAAGAATTTGCCAAGGGAATTGGTTTCTTTTGTTAAATGAGACCCTAAACACTAACAATAAATTACTGTTGAGTTATAAAAGTCATAAAGTGTTCAAGTTAAACGAGCCAACAAGGTGAAGGTTTCTCTAAAAAATTGATAAGGATGTAAGACATAATTTTTTCAAGTTAGAGATTATAAATGGGAGTTTGTTCATAAAATACATTTTGGACTGAGACATACTCGACAGGGAATATTAGGAAAACAAGTACATAATTTGTACAATCATAAACCAAGAATAAACATTGTATTGTTAAGTGGGTGGATTATGAGAGTCTTGTTAAAACTTTAATGGAAAAAAAACACTTAAGGAGATTAATTTTTAAGGAAAGAGTACTCCACCTTTACCAGTGTTAAATATAATAGTACCTACTTAGTATTACTTCGCTAAATAGATGTTTTAGTCAATATATCTTGTTTCTAAGTTGCTCTTTTACTCTGATGTGGCTTTTCTAATTGGCTATTAACTTCCTTCGTGAGGATCATAATATGCAACTCCTTGTGATATCAACACAAAGTCTCACATCTTAAAGCTTCTCAATGATAACTTTGAGTTGTGGTGTCAAGCATCTCTAACTTTGTATGCTTTTTCCAGTGTGCTTTTGACTTCTTCAAGAAGGTAAATGCCATGTTTATGTTCTTATTCATTGCTCTCATGTTCAAAATGACTTCAACAAATAATTTACTCTTCAATTTGACAATCATGGCTTATATCTCTTATGTCAATCAAAATGAAAATTCTTGTGTGGTAGATTGGGGTGTCGTGGTACCTTTATAGTACTTTCTTAAGCTCTTTGGTGCACAATCCTTTAATGATTCCAAACCTTTTCTTTTAGTTTCCCTAAGATGACCTTATTATCTGTTTTTGCTTCCTTATAGTCTAGGAATGTTCTACTTAGATGACCTGTGATTGATGTAAAGATATTGAAGGAACTCATTGAAATTTTTGTTAGTAAATTGCTAATCATTGATAGTGATTATTTTTATGGGTACACCAAATTGATAAACGATATTTTTCCATGTGAATTTTTCTACATTTTGGACATTGATAGCCACTAACGATTCAAATTGTATCCATTTGATGAATTATTCAACTCCTACTAGTAATAATTTAAATTGATTTTTGGCTATTTGGAAAAGACCCATAATGTCCATTCCTTAAGTCGGGAAGTGTTAGGAAGTAATAATGGACTACAACTCCTTTGTCGACAAAAGAATGTGTTTCTTGTTCTTTTTGCATTCAATGCATTTCTCAGCACACATTTATAATTGATCTACAAAGTTAGACAATAATATATCAGTGTTATGATTTTTGGATATACATGTTGTGGTATACAAAAATACGTGCTCAAGTTAGTAATCACCAATGATAGTTGTAAGACTTAAATATTTATAAATGGATTCAAAATGTCCTTTAAGTTGATTCCTTATTATACTTTTCTATTTAAATCTTGGTCAATAGTGAATAATATTATCTTGGCCTATAATTAAAACAAGATAAATCATGTTTATACCTTGAATATGTGGTTATGTATGTTTTTATTACAAAATACCAATTTAGAAGACACAAAGAACAAGATAGTTTTTTTACTTGATTGTGTGGGATCTCAACCAAGACCTTCTAGCTCCGAACTTAGGATGCACATTTGTATTTACGTCATTTCCCTTATTATTACTACATTTTTTATATTTAATTTAATACTTAGCTTATTATGTTTCCTTATAAACTTTAGATAAAATAAGCAAGTTAGTTCTTTTAAGTTAGAAATAAAAATGAAAAAACGAACTTTTCTTAAGTATAAATGAATATTTAAAAGAAAAAATAGTTGACTTTTTTTCTTTTTAAAGTTAAAAAATTAAAATTATTAAACATTTTGAAATCTTATTTTAAACTTAAATTTAAGAATGTATAAAGAAACATTAGCTTAAACATGTGTGAATTTGACTTTTATACACGTGAATTTTTAATTTTAAGTCAAAAAAAAAGTTTGGGCTTAGGAAAAATTATAGATGTTAGGAAATACTGTTAGATTTTCATGACACATCATCATTTCTCTACTTTGATTTTTCTGTGGATTTATGAATCTAGTTTGAATTCTTTTCTTGGGGGCCTTGTATCATCTACCTTCCATGGGTAAACAAATCATAATAAAGTTAATATCTTCATTTTCTTTTCTTGGTTACCTTTTTTTGTGTGGTGTTTGGTGTTTTGTCTTTGAAAAAACAAGTTATTGATTGTGACTAGCATGAGTTTTGTCCTACCCTAGGGATGTTTGAATAATGATGAAGTTATAGCTATTGTGGTTCATGTTCTTCGGCACTGAAAAATGTTTGAAATGGACTCAAGAAAACTTTTGCCCAAGTTTTGTCCAACACTTATAATGTTTCGTTGAGTCAGTTACTGATGTGTATGAAAAGGGATATGATCTCAGTTCCGTTACCGATGCCTTACGTGAAAGAGGATATGGTCACTATTCAGATCAATGAAGATGGTTATGTAGTGGGTATAGAAAATTGTAAGCTTCAGTTGCATAACAAAATTGTTTTGAACAAAGAAGACAAGCCTTCGACATATTTGAAATTTTGTTTAAAAATATTGAAATCTTGGACGTTCTTTGGTTCTTGGAAGTCAATTCCTTTGGGAAATGGATTCTATGAATTCAAGTTTTAGTCTTTGGAAGACATGTGCAGGATATACTAGTCGTGAGTTCTTTGAATCTTGTTCTCGAAATTTTATGGGTTTTTGCTTGGAATCATGACTTTGTGTCAACCATGGTAAAAATTACAGAAGCTCAGTGTTGGGCCAAGTTGAAGAGTTTACTGTATTGGAAATTACACATTGTTCTTTATTACTGGAGGGATAAACACCATTTATCCTTGGATGAGTGTTGCTTTCAAGATCTAAGGGGTTCTTTGCAAGGATTCTGGTGGATATAGATTTACAACATGATTTTCCAAAGCATATAATGGTTGAAAGGCAAGACTTTGCTTTGATTGGAGTTATAGAGTATGAAAAAATTTCTGATTTTGGCTATCATTGTCAAATAATTGGTCATAGTACAAAATTCTAGAAAAGTTAAGGATAATTCGAAAAACGTCTCTCAAAAGTAGGTCTTTATTCTTATGGTTTCATAGGTCGATTTCGATCTATTTAGGAACATTTTTGGATACGATAGGAGCCAATTTAAAAAATATTTAATCGTTTATATATTTAATAGAGAAATCTTGTTAAAACCTCTTAAACATTAAAGATAGTTTAAGAGTGATGAAAGTGTTGCAAAGACAATTTCGATATTTAATAATAAATAAAGACTAAAAACATAATCAAATATAGAAAGGAAGAGAGATTGACAAGTCATAAAAAGAGATATACGAGATTGAAAAAAAATAAAATATAAATTCGACTATAAATCCATATGTTTATAGTTTAAACTGAATTATTTAGTTGAGATCACTCTTTCTTTACTAGAAACAATGTTGTAGAAGATACAATGGCTAATCGGGTTTCTGAATAGTATAAGAATGATAAAAGTAATTTAGAACACCTTAATGAGTGCTGCTAAAAATAAATTCCACATTTCACATAATCTAATGAAGAAGGAGGTACATATTATTTTGGGAATCTGACTGTTGCACATCATTCCTTGCTAGCTGATTTAAGGATGATTCTTTCTGCACCATATCATTTGTGATTGGCACCCAACATGTCAATGTGAAATTACTATTGTATTCTTAATGAAATAGAAATTAGGTTAAAGTTAATTGCACCCAGTAAAACAGTAATTTTTCATAAATCTTTTTATTTTTCGGGTATATATATATATATATATATCCATAATTGTGTTATTGTGTTCCAGATGTATATATCCAGAATAGTTCTGGATAATTATGTTCGGAAGAATATTTTGCTTGATTTGTTTCGGATGAAAAAATCCAGAATGTGCCCCCTGCCAATCCCTTTAACTTTTTCGTTGAATTTCATGTGGCCCCTGCCAACACATGCCATTGTCCCATTCGTTGGGGGATAAAAGGATCTTACAAACCTCACTCTCTTGGTCCAATTGATTTGAGGAATGCAACCATTTCTTTTCATTGCACTTCCGCCCAAGAATTTTCGGAGTGCTTCACCAAACTATTGGAATTAGGCACATGGTTTCACAATTTTATTTTGTCTTTTCTAGTTGCTTTTGGATTAAAGTCCATAACATTAATTCTTTAAAATTGTTTAGTTTAGTGAGTTTTAATCCATTAAAAGTACCAAAATCATCATTGTCAAAAAAAGAATTGAGGATGATTGGCTTCCGGATATGTATATCCAGAAGCATGATGTGCCTTCCGGATAAAGATGTCCGTAGTTAAAGAGTACAATTCTGGATTACAATATTCATAGGCAAACATGACACTTCCGGATACCAATATCCATAGGCAAAACTAACACTTCTGAATGTCAATATCCATAGACAAAACTGACACTTCCGAATGCCAATATCCATAGGCAAATATGTGACTTCCGGATATTGATATCCATATACAAATTTGTGAATTCTGGATATTAATATCCATAAGAAAATTTGTAACAAGGGCAAAGTTGGGTTTAAAAGGTTACGTTGGGTGCATATAAAAAATGATATGGTGCCGGAAGAAATTGCCATGATTTAATTGTAAAAGCCAATACTTTTGCTATTTTGGTCACTGCTGAATCCAGGCAATTGCCTCCTGCACCCAATCAATTTTGACTGGCACCCAACAAAAGTTTTAAAACTCTATTTTGCCTTTTCCATACATTTGCTTACGGATACCAATATCCAGAAGTAACATATTTGCTTATGGATATTAGCATCCAGAAGTGACAAATTTGTCTATGGATACTGACATCCGAAAGTATCAGTTTTGCCTATGGATATTGATATTCGGAAGTGTCAGTATAAACATTCGTAAGCAATTTGCAATTGAAGCTCCCGGACGCCTATGTCCGTAGTAAAGAAATGCATTACGGATATCATTATCCAGAATTGGGTTTTGTATTCCGGATGTACATATCCAGAATAGTTAACTGTGTTCTGGATGTGGGCATGCGAAAGTATATTTTTTGACTTATGGATTTCTATATCCGGAAGCTAAGTGATATTTTTTTTCAGCATTCTTAATGGATACAGCTGCCTTAGAAGAGAAATGCAAACGGAAAAATGGCAAGATAACACTGCCCACTGCGTTCAGTGCGAAAACGAAGGTGACAGTGACGGTAGCGACTGCTGAACGAAGGTGGCAGTGACGGTAGCGACTGCTGTGCGAAAACGAAGAGGTGTTGTGATTGGGTGCAGATCACTCCCTTAATCTATTTTCAATTTCATTAAAGATATTTTCATATATTCACAAATTTCATTAAAGATAGGGAAAATCAACCCTGAATCCAATGCTAAAAAGGATTTGAAAAAAGTAAGGGTGAATTTTATTGTTAATTTTGGGCTTTTATATACGTATCATTGAGAGAATAGGTCATTAGTGAGATATTAGATGTCAAGTTAATTAGGATGTTATATTCCCATAATGATGTTTTTTTAGTAATACTCCCTAAAAAGGTAATAATAAAAATAAAAAAATAGTTAAAAAGTTTCTAAATTATTAAATTATATAACTATTAGAATAAACACAACAGTAACGTCAATACTAGAATTGAATGGGATTTCATCCATTAAAATGATTTAAATTTAGTTTAATTGAATGTGTCATTTATGTATCAAATTCAATCTAAATCCAAACCACAAGTGTTAAATAAATAATGAATTAAGTTGAATTAAGTAATTAAATATTCAAATCTAAAATTTATTTTATGATTTTAAAAAATAAAATCTTTCAGATATAACTTTCAAATATTTATATTATATATGTATTTTGATTAAATAAAACATTTGAACAAATTAAATAATAACTTAAAGTAAAAAAAAGTAACACAAAATTGAGAAGATGTCTCTTATCATACATTCAAAATTCAATTTGTAAAATACTAACTTGGTTTTCATGGGGTTTACGATCAGAATCACACCATTAACCTTTCTTTCATAAGACAAACGGGGAAAAAAAAATTATCTTCAAAGGAAAACTACAGCAGCAGTGTAAATTCTAAATACTGAACAATTTGATTACTTGATCATTATAGTCATACTAACATTACTAAATCTACCATCACTTTATTCGTATTTCATCTTTTTTTTTTGTTCCTCAATTCTAATCACACACGTTCCTTAATTACTCTACATGCATAAAGATTGGGAAAGAACAAAATCAAGAAAGTTCATAATGGAATTTTTAGGCTTATCCTGTAGGGGCCAATTGAAATAGCTTCTCTGCTTGATCAGGGAAGAATGTAACGAATAAATATGCACCTGAAAATTTCATTTAAACAAATCAATACCAGCATAAAAAGTAGTGATAGAAATATGCTAAAAGAAAAGACTCACAAACAAGAATAGTTCCCAACACAGTTGATATTTTTCCTTGGATTGTCACCAAACCAGCTTTGCCTGCATCCTCCAACTTTGAGGACCCAACAGAATCAAATGTCCCTACAGAATTGAAATAGTTTAATTGATTATCCTAAAATATAAGTTTAACTTCTAAATATAAGTCAAACAATCACTAAACCTGGTTTTACAGTTTGAAGACCAGATGTTATGCATGCTATATTTTCAAAACCTGCTTCCTCTAACTTATTTGCAGCTGCTGCAGACCTTGACAAAGAACAAAGAAAATCCCAAACTCTTACATCAGACTACTAAAACTCAATGCAAGTACAGTGTAAATTCAAGCCAATTTATAGGAATTTGATGTATCTTTTTGTCCCACAACATCTAGAAGTCCTTGAGGCGAAGTTTGTAGTTTTGTCCTTTTTAGTATATTATTCAGGTGGCATCAATTTCCCATCAACAATTGTCTCATTGAAAATCCAACTCGTAACCTTAACTCTAATACCAATTGTTGACTCAAACTCTTTATCATTAGACAAAAAATTATAACTAATAGTCAGAGTGCAATTTTTTCCACTTAAAAGCGTAATAGCTCCAGCATCACAATTCGATTGTGATTTAACTTACCTAACCTACGCCACAAGACAATTGATAACATATGCAATAATATATATAACATTTTATGTGGCATCATTTTCTCTCTAATTTTAGTGAAGTTACCCGTAAATTCTCTTGCACTTGCACGATAAATATTGGATGATGGACTATGAGCTTCTTTAGAAATAGTTACTTTGGTGAGACCTTGGAAGTTGGACACTAAAAGCATTTATGCAGAACGTTGAAGTATGAAATTCATTCATATAGGAAATGACCTTGGTCTTATTCCATAAAATATATTTGACTAAGATGAGAAAAAGACCGCCTTAAAGAAAAACAGGCAATGAAACTACAAGCATGAGTACAAATTTCTTAGATTGTCCCATAATGGAACAGTTCTTGAAAATCTTGTATCCCCCCTCTCCTCACAATCCAAACAAAACACAAATACTTTGTAGTTTGTGGCTTTAGATATGGGTTGTAATATATAGCTGTATAAGCTTGAATAACTGAGAAGCTTGACACAAGGATATCTTTTAACACATAAATAAAATTATATCTGACTAAAGAATTAATTTCAACAACTTTTTATCTCATTATTTAAAAGGAATATTTTACATCCTAAAAGACATGTTATATCATCAACAGTTCAGTACTCTTTTCAATGAGCTTTTATTTCAAAGCTAGAGTACAAACAAAATATACTCTCACTTCTTCCTCCTACCCTCATACAACCTCACTGTCATCTCTTCTTTTACTATTAAGTCACCAATTAGCCTTGAATAATCAAACCAAAGCTTCATCTCTTTTTCATCTAACATTTAGATATTAGACTCTACGTAGTTATTATATTACACAACCATGCTATGAGTATATGTAATATTGAAGCCAATCATATATAACGAAAAACAAACATGAGAGTTGGGGTCTGTGTGTTCTACGAAGGTGAAGTTAAGGACCAAAACATATCAATGCAAGCTTACTGTGAACATGACCAGATGGTGTAAATAATTTGCAGTCAAATTGGGTAGGAAATCATAAACAAACCTCAGTCCTTCCTGGCATACAACCAAGAGTTTACTTTCAGGTGGAAACTGGCTCTTAACAGATTGTATAAACTCAGGATTTGGCTTAGTGAATGGTAACCCATAGAACAACCCAGAAAAATTATTGTGCAGCTGCCTTTTTATAATAGTACCTACAGAAAGCGAAAGTGACAGAGTAACAAAATTGAAGCAGAAGAACATGCCCACATAAAACTTTTAGGAAGGAGAAACTCCATACCGGGATCATTGTCTTTGTTTTCAACAAAAAGAGGCACATGACTACAAGATTTTATGTGAGCTCGCTCAAATTGATTTTTGTCCCTCACATCAAGAACAGCATATCCATCCACTTCTACAAGTTCCTTCGCCTTGTCAGCGTTCACAAAATTCACTTCTGCTTTTATTGTCAATCTTCTCATTCCAGTTCCAGGTAGTTTCCCTGGCAGGGCCCTTGCATTGTGAGTTTTTAATACCAACCAACATGTCCCTAAGTTGCTGAAAAAACAACCTTAATCCCTCACAACCATGTCCACATAGATTTTTCAAACGTTAACTGAACTTTCCCTTCACTACTGTTTTCACCAACATGGTTAATTTGAAATGCAGAATATAAAGTTTTTTATTTTACACGCTGAAAATCTAGGAAAGAAAACCCCAAGATAAAATAAAGATACTTTTTTGTGGATTTGTTATGCTATGAGTATAAATAACCATTTGAAGATGTTAAAGAAAGAGAGAAGTTAAGATGAGTTAGTTACCTGGAAGAGGAAAGACAGGAAGCGTAGAAACCAGTTCCTGCCATTGTATGAAAATTGTTTCTAACTCATATCTATCCGCTGAAGCTGTCTTTCAAAGTTGAACTCACTCGTGCCACCTGTTAAATTTAATGGGCCATGAAATTTGCAATCAGCAATGGTTTTCTGCCACGTGTCAAATATCTACAAAATCTTAAAGCCTTCAAGATTCTATAACCTCATCACTGGTACCCTTGTTGGTGCTGGCTAACAGTGATAGCTGTTTGTTTAGCTCAACATGTATATTTTTTTTCATAAGACTTAATTTTCAAAAGATCTAGTTTTCAAAATAAAATAAAATAAAAATCTTCTAATTAAGCTTAATCAAATAGAAATAATTATAATACAATATGCCAAAGTAGAAACTGAACCATTAATTTCAGCCACATTTTGAGACAGCCATAAAAAAGGTCAGCAAAAAAAATATATAGGATATTTCTATAAATACTGTATTAATAGTTAATGAAATCTTAGTTTCGTAATGATTTTTTTAAAATCATTTTTTATTTAGCAATGATTTCATATATAATTTGTAAGAAAACACAATGATAGGAGAGTAATCATAAGCCTTGTTTTTTTGTTAAGAAGTTTGGAGGAAGAGAACAATATAATATAACCACTAATTATCCAATAGTCGACGTTCTTCGTTGGATGTAGTGAAAAAAACCATGAAGCTGAAACATGGAGATGGTTTTCAGTTCTCAATACTAAACATTCGTAGTACATGAAAAAATTGAATAGTTTTTTTTTTTTACAGTATGATATCTTTCTACACATTTCACTGAAAACATATTTCCATCTAGTCTATTGTTATTCTAAAATATATTACAAAAATAAGCATTCTAAAAATATAATATAATTTTGTGTGTTCAAAATAAGCATTACGAGAAAACATTACCAATTAACAATGCATTCCAAAATATATTTCCTTTAATACATTTAAATATCTTTACGAAATATAAATTCCAGAATATATTCATACATAATATATTATTTCTTTTATATTATCAAAACTTCGTTTCAAACTAATCCTTAAAAATAAGTAAAATTTGATTAAAAATAATTGTCGAAGATAAAAAAAGTATCATAATATACTATTTAGACATCTTTTCCAGACTTTAAATACACACACATAACAAATAACAATTATTAAATATCAAGATCAATTACTTTAACAATTAACATAATTCAAAATAAACTAACAAATTTTAAAAAATTATATTTTTTCACTAAAATTGTAATTTTTTTCTTATTACCTACTATTTACCTTTAAAATACTATTAAATACAAATTCCAAAATATCATTGTATTGAGAATCTCAAAACTATCGCCAAGGAAGAACATTGACTATTGGAGTAATGTGTAACATAGATTAACCCACAACAGCACACTTATTGGAATTTAACCAGTTCGGCATCACCAACTTACATAAGAAACAAAATGGAAAAACTGCGAAGTATGAAATTCCAACTCAAAACAAAGAGACGGGTCTACAAAAGAGTGATCCACTCTTTCCTATCAATTTGAAATGTCTTCGGTCATAGAAGTGCATAAATTAATAATTATTCTTCAGTACTGGTTCTTTTCTTTGTTGTGTAAGCGGCATACTCCTTCCCCTCGTCATGTTTTAATGTCTGACCACCGAAATCAATATATGCAGATGTGAATGCCAACGCTGATCCAGCAGAAAGTGCACTTTTGATGCTCCTTCCTGCAATAGAATGAACAGAACATAAAACTTGCTACGAAAACAGCAGATTCAGGGTGACTTATTTAGATTATAAAGTTGGTAATCCTGGTTTTGTAATTAATATCAGATTCAGAAAGGTAACTTAAAACACTTCCTAAGAAATTTTTAAGGAAGGCTGACTGTTAAACAACAACCTCATGATGAGAAACCATGTTTAAGTTAGACAATTGTAGCCGACAACAAGAAAATATGCATAAGGCTGCAAATCATGGGCTCTCTTCCATGTAAAAATATCATAGTCAACCAGGATGAACTTATAATGAACTGTGTAGGCAGGCAAATGGAGAGACTCAAAAGTTTGCAGTATAAGCCAACAGTGATGTGACATGAAACTAACAAATAGGTATGCTTGGGTGTTGGGATGGAGGGTTTTGAAGTGAAAGGAAATGGAGGATAAATCATTTATCTCAAGTAAATATTTTCTAATATAAGAAACTTATAGAATGAAAGAAATAAAATAGTGAATTCTCACAAAACCTTCCAATCATTCTTTATCCGATTTTATACACTACAAAACTTTATTAATTCGAAAATACCACCATCCTTTCCTTTCTACAAAAAACCTTAGAACAAAGGAACCAATAATCCAACACAAGTAATAAACAAGTCAGAACTTGAAGTAGAGGATTTCCACAAAAATCTTAAGACCAATATCAGCCCAATATATCATACTTTGCAGTTTGCAGAGAGAAAATGGAACAGTGAGCAACAAAAATAGTTACATTATACAATTATTAATAACTCCATACAAGGTCAATAGGCAGGAAGAAACAACATGTAGTATAGTAGCTAGAACAAACAATCACTTAGATTTCCTTTTAAAAATTTCAGGCACATGTTTAGCTAAATAATTCAACAAGTGAGCAAAATACAATGCATAAACTTCTTACACAAAATGGAGCTGCTTTACACCAATGACTGAAGAGACCAATAGAAGGGTATAAAATAAAGAAAGACGGATAAACATAGAAGCAGTAGAAATCAAGCATCCATGAATCTATAATAGTAAATTAGTAATATGAATAAAAATAAAATGAGTTTCTTCATAAGTTAAAATTAACTCATGCACAAGTTGAAAAATAAAAAAACTTAGAAAGTCATATGTGAGAACTTATACAAAGTAGCTTATGCATATACTAATTTTAACTTTTGGAGAAACTCATTTTTGTCTCCTCAAAATTGAAGAGAAGTTACTCCAAACAAACTCAAAGTAATGCTTAAAACATATATAAGGGAAAGAAATTAACCACAAAAATTACCATTTTACAACAATTCTATACAACAATCCATGACGCACAACACAGCTTGATATATAGACGCTTCCACATGTCAGAACCAGTTTGAACACAAGACATGGTGCAGACAAGACATGGAAGTGGTGTTGGACACAGCCCACCAAAACCAGACATGACCCAGTCACCGGACACACCAGTGATGACACAGTCCAGTCACCAGTTTCGTCAATGAAGACATGGCCCAATTACCAGACACACCAGCAATGTTAAACCATGTTAAAAAATAAAGGAGAAATGTTATCTTTACCCTTACCTTCACAAGAAACCAGAACAATTCTAAGAATGAACTGAGAAATGTCAAGCAGTATGGCACAGACGAGAAGAAACGTGTAGAAGTGGTGAAGACTCTGATTGCTACTGTCAATTGCAATCAAAGAATAATGCGACTGTCTTACGTACCATTCCTCACTGGCGAGTAGTGAGCAATTTCCCGCAGCCCAATAATACTTGTGTTGTGTCCCCTTTTCTCCCCACTCTTGTAACCATCTTTTTCTTTTCTCTTTCTATTGCTACTCCAATTCAATTATTTTATTCTATTTCCTCGCCTCCCATACATAACTGACTAACTTTTTCCGGTTTCTCCATAGTTTTACAATTTTTCTTTTACTATTGGAGTTATATTATGATGTGACCCCGTGTCTTGGGTTTTTTATATTTTGCAGTGTCTTGTGTTCAAATCAATGCTACATAGACAACAACAATTAAGCCTTTTTTCCCAGAAGGTGGGATTGGCTACATTACATAGACCACATGATGCCAAAATGTTCTATCATAAGTTATATCTATAGACATATTATTTACCCCCAGTCCTTAATTGTTTCACCTGTAGCATTTCTAGGTCTACCTTTGCCTCTAGCCACTGGATTACCCTTCATCTGATCTACTCTCCTTATAGGGCTTCAACACCACCTAAGGAAACATACTATCATCTTTTCTACAATACGTGCTACCCCAACATTTTGTTTGATGCATTCATTCCTAATTCTATCTTGTCCACTAATCTATTGCAACATGTTCAACTTACATTGAGTTTATTCATTTGTCAGTGTTTTCCAACCCTCCTAGTATAACATGCGGGCACAATGAAAAGTTAGCATCAACAAAATATAACATGGTTATGACATAGAAACCTCCTAGGTCCAACAGAAATCTATTTTATGCTCTCCAAACACACAACAACCAATCAATGAATAATGCACAATTGAATGAAAGCAAAAAAAACTTGTAGCTTCTTTTTTGGGACAAAAAATGTGCCCAATATAAGGATCTCCCAGTGACAGTGGTGACAGTGAAAAGCAACAAAAGACCAAGCTTTCAATGAAACCCTAAAATGAAACAAGACCAGCAAAAAGGGTTAAAGAAGAAAGGGTTGGCCATAGATAACCCTCCCGTACACATAGAAACACACATACAACCACAAAAGATTATTCTCGAAAGCCAAAGAAGACCAGATGATAGATTGGCTTCCTAAGCCGGACATGAAAAGTGCCAAAAGCCATCAAGCACAATGACATAACCAAGTCAAAAAGACAAAAAAAACACAATGTTCAAATCTACTAATTTCAGAGTGAAATGGATCAAGTCATTGTCTGTGTGATGCTTCTTCAAAAATGAATGACAAATCATAGCTCAATAACAAACATTTTAGAATCCAGATATTAAATAAAATAAATTCTCAAAGATAAATATTTATAACAGAAAAGGGCTACCTTTGTAACCCAGAATAGTTGCACCAGCAACAAATCCACCAACAGCTCCATTGACTAGATCCCTCTTCATCCTATAGTGCTGCACCAACTGCTCTACACCTATGTAGACTCCTCCAATGGCAGCAAAGGTAAAACCGTAGTTTCCCATCATCTTGAAAGTCCTAATCAGACCTGGAAGGGCAACACTTCTCTCAACCCGAGGGACATCATACCAGGAGGCGACCACAGTACCCCAGATAGTGCCAGCAACTAAACCAGTTGTTGCACCCTTAATAGTTTTCATGAGTGGTGTATCCTCATCCTCTAAGTACCTACGTTCTGCTGCGTCCACCATGATTTTCTCAAGACACTATCAAAAAATTAACACTACTCATTAATCATGTCAAAAGATAAAAGCTACAACACAACATTTCATACCACAACCAATTACCACTAAAAAACACAGGAAAGACAGTTGTAATCTCTCCTAACAAGAACATTTTGACAGAAACCTAATCCAGATAAACGAGATTAAGTTTCCAAGTATCATAATGCTTTCAGAATACACACACAGCATATAAATTACTGACCATTTTTCCAATGATAAGAAAACATAATTACAGGAAACAGTGGTGGAATCAACAACTAGTAGAAATACGCCGAACCAATTCTACGATAAGACCCGGTGATAACCGATCCAAAAAATGAATTCCAAACCGGAAAACAACATTGGAAACATCGGCAACAGAGAATAACGCATAGAAATATTAACAATCATAAAAAAACGAGTATGAAGAATCACACATACATTCAGATCGAGGAACGTGCGCTACTTAAGAAAGTAAATCAAATGGAAACCCTAAACAGATGAGTGGACAAGGTGGGAATGGAGTTAGAGAAGAGAAATTGAGGCACAAATGCGATATTGATGAAGAGAAAAAGAAAGTGTTAGCGGTGAGAAGATAAATAGGTACCTCCGAGAAATTGAGAAGCGAAAAGATGGGTACTCGTCACTGTAAACTATGAATGAACACCCTCAACTGCGATATTACATCAGGATTTTCTTCATCATATTTTCAATTTCTTTTTTATATTTACTTTAATTTTATGTACAGCATTTTATTTTTATAAAATATACTCAAATTACATTGTTGATCTAAATAAAAATGCTTAGTCATCCCAGCAAAGTCTTGCAAATAAATAAAAAATAATTATAATAAAAAAGAACAATAGTCATTAAACAAAAGTACTTGAAATTAATAATCCGTGGAAAAAATAGTATATCTTCAAAGATAATCTTTGTAACTATTCGTTTTAGCTTAGTTCTCTAAACTATATTTTTAAAGTGAGTTCTTGAACTTGTGTTTTTTTTTAATTAGGTCATTTTGTCTGATTACTTTCACGAAAATAAAATGAAAATGTGTGTAATAGACAAAATTGAATAAAAATAAAAGTTTTATTTAGAATTGTTGTTGTGAAGCTCGAAGAGACTTCTGATGTTTGGATTAAATTGTTTTGTAAATATTAAAACTCAAATGGAAAAAGTCAAATACCATTTGTTACATTGTTTTTTTCCAGACATTTCAGAAACACAAACACCAGATCGGAACCAAAAATATGAGTAGTTTCCAAATCAACTTGTGTATCGACTTCTCATTATTATATTTAATTTATTTTTTAATTTAAAATATTATTATACTATTATATTATTATAATAATTTGTCAAATACATATATTTTAATTTTTGGGTTTCCACAAAATATTTCTATTCATTATATATTTATAATAAAATTTCTTATGAATTTCTTTTATACTTGCAGTTATCCATTGATAACACCAGATATTTTTTTATTAAACAAATAATTTTAAAATATAAAATTATATAAAAAATTTAAATAAATCACATCATAAAGTATAATTTTAAAAAACTAATCTTTTTAAAATAATTTTAATTTCATACATTTAATTTGTAAATATAAATATATAAAATGTCACCATGGTCACATCTACCATGTTGGAATGTAGAATTGATACACATCTCTCTCCTTTCTTTTTATTTCTTCTTATTACATTTCTCTAATTTCCTTTTATTTTTTTTATGACATTATATATTTTATAAATTTATTATTATTTTATTTATTTATTTCTCTAGACATAAATAAACTTTGTAAGCATCTATAAAACATTTTCCTATTTGAAATGGTATATTTTGCTTCCATATGACAACAATAAATCATTTGAAAAATATTTCCAGCAATGTTTTCAGAGGCTATTATAAAATCAAGAAATAAGAGTGAAAACAATAAATAATTTTGACTGATCATAAAAATACATAAATATATATTTTAGAGAATGAAAATTCTGTCAGTAATCATTTTTCTATATTATCTTTCCTATTTTTAAGATATATTTTAGGTAGAATTAGATTAAGTTGGGATAAATCCAACATTTAACCTAATTAAAAAAATTCATATTACATTGAATTTTTGCTTTTTTTTTTCTTTTCAGATTCATCCTACTTATTTTATCATTGAAATGGATTAGGTTTAATTAATTGATCTCAAGTTTTAAAAATAGAAGTGTTAAATTTGTAATTCTCAAATATTTTTTTCATAATTTTCAAATATATTTTGAAAATAGATTATATAATTATTATAAGTAAAATTTTAAAAACTAAAAATTTAATATTAAAATTTTGATAAAAAAATCAAATTATCAACCAATGAACTTTTTTATAAAATTTTTTTATCAAGGTCTTGAATTAAACATAAGTAATCTGCCCCTTAACTCATAAAATAAAAAATTAGATCAAGTAAGGTTTGGTTTGATTTCACTCAATTTCAATAAACTTTAATTAATTTTATTTGAATTGGGTTGAGTGAGAATTAGATTTTGTAGTGAATAGGACTTTAAAACACGAACAAAATTGATTTTTGAAGTTGTAAATGATTATTGTTTGTAAGGATTTATCTACGGTATATTGCGTAAGTCCCCTAGGATACAACAGGAATCTCTCAAAAAACTTCAAGGATCAAAATTAGCAACATTCTTCAACCTCCGAAATACCAGGCAAGGAGTAGCAGAACATTCACTTGAAACGGTAACATTTTCTATTTTGGCTTTTACATAATATCTCTACGCATTCGATCTATATGCGTTTGATTTGTTCGATTTACAACAATCCCCCACATATTGCAAAAGATAAAACATAGAGATAAATAAATAAAAACAAAATTTTGGGTTCATCTAAGATGTAATGCATCAGAGTTGGTATAACAAGTTATATGAACCAATCTTAGATTGATAAACTTAACACATAATGTAGTTGGTATAACAAGCTCTATGAACCAAAACACTCAGTATGTGTTAGAGGTTTATCAATCATAATACACACTCACATTACTTGTTGTTATCGTTGTGTTGCGCTTACTAGGTTATGCGCGTGTTTGGTATTCATGAGTGCTATAGAGATCTCGTCAAGATCTTATGCAATCGGCCTCACTTGACACTCATATAGGTGATTTCATCAGGTGTATGCTGCAAATCATACACCACCCATAAGGGATATGAAAAATCATTACAACTTTATAAATCGTTAAAACTCTTTTATCTCAGATTTTTAACCACAAAGTATATTCTCTCGATAATGCAATATCTAGCACTTTCACACACCATAGGAATGGACAAAATTGATTTTAAATCAATATTAGTGCTAACAGAACTAACAAGTGACTTGTTTTTACCATAAGAACCTTATTCATGGGATCTCAAATCACAAAGGTTGGGTTTCCATCACTTGTTTGTTTGCGAGTGGCTTAAGTCTCATTCCCCTCGATGTTTCTAAAACTAGTTTTCTCCCTAGGGATTTTGTTAGAGGATCTGGCAGATCCCGTTCTGACTTGACATAGTCAATAAAAATCATTTCACTCTTTAACAATTGTTTCACCAAATTACGTCTCAATTGTATATGTCTATTCTTTCCATTGTAAGTTTTAGTTTTAGCTATAGCTATTGTCGATTGGCAATCATAATGCATTGATACAAATGTGGTTGGTTTCATTCCTAATGGAATGTTTGTTAAGAAGTTTTTCAACCACTCAGTTTCACTTCCAGCCATCTCGAGAGCAACAAACTCAGATTCCATTGTTGATCTTGGAATAAAAGTTTGTCTGGCTAATCTCCATGTAACTGCATCACCCCCGAAGTGTAAATACATAACCGCTAGTGGATTTTGTCTCATCTGAATCAGAGATCCATTTAGCATCAATGTACCCTTCTAGCACAGCGGGAAATCCACTATATTCAATGACACAATCCATTGTACCTCTCAAGTATTTCACGAGTCTCACAAGCGCATCCCAATGATCCTGATTAGAACATTGAGTGTATCTACTCAGTCTACCTACTGCATAAGCAATATCTGATCTAGAAAAGCTCATTAAATGCAATAAGCTCCTAATTATTTAGGCATATTGAGTTTGAGAAATAGATTCTCCTCTGTTCTTTAATTTAGAGTTAACATTATAAGGGGTGCTCACTGACTTAAAGTCATAGTAACCAAACTTCTTAAGAAGTTTCTTCGTATATTTTTCTTAGGATAGTAATATACTATCTCCCTTCCTTATAATTTTAACTCCTAGAATCACACTTATTTCACCCATGTCTTTCATCTCAAACTTAGATCAAAGAAATAATTTTGTTTTAAAAACAATATCATTACATATACCAAATTTTGGCATGTCATCCACATATAAACATATAATGACACATTCAGCATTTCAGATCTAGATTGATAGAAAAACTTTCACCCTATAAAACATTATCAAGTTTTTCATGTCATTGTTTTGGTGTTTGTTTCAAATCATAAAGAGATAATGAGTAATGGTATGTGCACTTGCAACGATAACATTTTCTGTTTTAACTTTTGTAAAATATTTCTACGTGTTCAATCTATACGCGTTCGATTTGTTCAATTAACAACAATTTCTTATATCATCCACCACACAAAATTCAGACAACTCTCTTATATTTAACTAAAAGATTTCTCAACCAATATATTAGAGAATTCAGTTTGAATATCAATATTTTCTTTAAAGAATTTTTTCGTTACTTAAAAGCCATAAAAATGTCATATTTGTAGTTTTGTTTTAATTTTTTCCGTGATTTTTTTAAGATTTAGCAGGCTGATGCATATTATGGTAAACCAAAGCAAGATTAAAAACTGGGTGAGTTTACAGTTGTGCGACTAAAGCTAATTCATGTAGGTGGTCCGTACAAACGGACCAAAAACATGTTCCTCATATTTACAAGAGAAATCAACCTAAGATTTCTGGCCCCGTTAATGTCACCCAGTAGGAATTTGAATGTATGCCGCAACAGAAATCACACTCACACACTGATGATGTGCATCAGGTTGATGCATGGCTCACTGCGGCTGGAGAACCCAGAAAGCAATGTTGGTTAAGTGGAAAGACCTCTAAAATGGATCAAGTTCAGTACCATCTGCTACATCGCTCGTTTCAATGTCGAACTTTTCGTATAAAGATTTAAGAGACTCCATAACTTCGGTCATTGCAGGACGTTGTTGCCTTACAGGCTGCCATGCAAGAACAAAAATGACAAACATACAACCATTGAATAATTCAAGTTTAGCTTAAAAATTCATTTGTTAATACCTGTATACAGAGAGAGATGATATCAGCATAACGAGAAAGAGCCTTGGATGAAAATGTTCTTTTCATGCGGGGATCCACCAGTTGTTCCAAACTCGCTCTATAAGGAAGCATGGGGGGAGCCAATTTCACCAGATATTGCTCCTCCCCTAACCTGGCTCTGTGTCAAAACAAAATGGAAAAAGGGTCCATCATTCAATTAAACCACCTATGTGCTGAGTGAGTAGGCGGAAAGATAAAAAGAAAAAGAACACTGACGAGATATAGAAAACAAAAACGTACCTATCGAAAGCTTTCTTTCCTGTTAACAGTTCCAGAAGCAACACCCCGAAGGCAAAAACGTCTTTCTTTCTGCTGCTGGTTCCTGGTTGGCCATGATCTGGCGAAACGTAGCCCATCTCTTCAATATAAGTCTCATTAGCCTGTTTCCAATAGTCACCAAAACGATCAGTGAACCAATGACTGCAATGGGCATACTTAGGAAGATTGAGACTGTAAACAAATTTCTGATTCATTTCCAATAGCTGGTTTAGAAAGTTTAAGTTGTTTTTAGCTACAATAACTTGTAAAAATACCATCATTATTCCTCAAAAAATTACAGTAACAGTCAAACAAGAATAAGGGCGCATCCTCTTATTATCAAACATTTGCTGTTTGTTTGGTTTTGATTTTGAAACAGAATGTATTCTGTGAACTTAAAACCACCCAAAAGATAAAGCAGCTGTAAGGTGTGAGTGTGAGAATTAGCAAATGTAACTCATATATCAATGAGTTATGAACTATTGCTCAATTCTAGGAATTACTTCAGAAACTAGAACCTTGGCAATGACTAACCGGAATTTCAACTTGATTGATATTCAGTGCTCTCAAAGTAACCAAGCTACAGTTACAAACATGAGGCATCAAATTTTCATCCAGTAGAACATTGGCAGCCTTCAAATTGCCGTGAGCCACGGGAGGGCAGAACTCTGAGTGCAAATAGCTGGAAACATTTGCGTCAGGTTTAAAAGTTGAGACACATAATGGCCAGAGACCCAATACCAAGACGCTAATCTCATAATAACGAGTAAGAAATTTGGGTGGCAACATTGAACTTACTGTAGAGCCTGAGCCACACCTAGAGCAATCCGGAGACGGTGAACCCATGACAGAGGTTTGCATGCCTCGTTGTGAAGAGCGTCGTTTAGAGTGACATTTCCAACATAATCGTAAACAAATAAACCCTTTCCGTTATCCAAACAGTAACCATTGAGTGCTACGATGTTGGGGTGCTTCAGTCGGGAAACCGTGCAAATGACATCCAAGAGCTTTTCCTCTTCTTTGAAAGAAAGGTTTATCTTCTTCACGGCCAAAATCTTCCACAAAAAAGAAAAGGTAAAAACATGTAATACAGTTTGAAAGCAGCAATTTGAAACCTGAACGTGATAAAAATATTATACAGATTAAGTTGTACTTTGTCATCCGGAAATTTAGCTCTATAAACAGGACCAAGAGATCCCTCTCCCAGAATGTTGGCTTCACTGAAGCAATTAGTAGCTAACTCGAGCTCTGCTACCGTGTAAATTTTCGTTATTCCAGTGGATCTGCCTCTTGTAGAAAAACTTTTTTTGAATGGTTCCTCGGTATTGTTATGGTTCATGGAAAGTAATCTCACAGGACCCAAAAAGGATGCAGAATTGAAGGGGGGAATGCGTGGGCTCTCCTGGAGTGCGGTAGAAGATACCCCTATCGCCCAAAGGGGGGAAAATAAGCATGATTAACGATATAAACGGATTCATAGAAATACTAAATGGAATGGTATACTAACCCTGAGAGGTATTTGTTACATACTAGAAGTGAATTTTCAATAAGATCAAGATTTTATTGTATTATTTTTTCTAGATTTTCTTGAGATTACCTCAGTTTGCAACCATGACAAATGCCATATAAAGTGCCTCACAGTCCGTATGTATTTCTGTATGAATTACCTATGGTTGCACTGGTCGGATGAGAATGAAATGAACCATGTTTGCTTTCTGAGCTCTTCAAGTTCGGGCTCTGTAGACGAAGTTTATTCAAACGGATTGCAACAAAGAGAGCCACCCCTGTGGCCATCAGTGTTCCTCCACCAATCATAAATGCTATTCCTCCGGGACCTACATGATTTTTCTTGTGCTTAATTACTCTGAGAGGAGCCTCGTGTACTTGGGGAAGAACGTCACTTACTCTGGGAGGAGCCTCATTTACCCTGGGATGAACCTCATTTACTCTGGGAGGAGCCTCACTTACTGTGGGAGGGGAATAATTCTCTATGGCATTTGCCTGAGTCGTGGGTGGGCTACTATTGTTCTGCTCAACTGACACGGTATCCAGCGGAAAAGTCCAGGGAGGAGAGTTGTCGGCCACATGGAATTTATTCTCTCCAATCCTAATTGAAGGTATAGAGGTGATTACTTAATGTTTTCCGTTCATTGTTTCAATTTGATGCAAGAAACTACAGGTGATCCACACTTGAAATAGTTTTCACTGACCATAAATTCGGTATGGATTGAAAATGCTGCGGAAGAATGCCACTAAACAGATTATCTTGAATGTTCCTGGAAAAATAGGCAAATGAGCACGTAATAGAACCGAAAATACACGTTGGGAAAATGTGAATGATAACCCTACAAATCTGTTAGTGGAAGTTCAGCCAAGTAGGCGACTGATCCAGTGAATCTGTTATTCTGCAGGAACCTGCACATAAGAACCATTCTATAGATAAAATAACAGACCCCAATGAAGTATAGTTCTGCCTTAAGAGTATATGATGAAAAAAAAATCAAATTTAGAAAAATGAATATGGCAAGGTTTCTTACAATCTGGCAAGGTTTCTTAAGGAACCAAATGAATACGGTAGGTCTCCTGAGAAATTATTGTATGAAAGGTCCCTGAAGAAAGGAAATCATCCTTTACGAGGATCCATAAATGAATTTGAACAAGGAAGAATGTTATCGTTACACCTTTTTTATTGAGTGAAATCCATGAGTCCTACTCCGTACTTAATAGGTTCCACATCCTATTTAGTGGTCCAAATGAATTTCACCTAAAAGTGTACTGAAAATTTTCTTGCATTTCTAACTGAAAGCATAAGAATCAAAGTGTTTCAATTTGGTTGTCTCACTTTCTCACAACTCAATCAGGTTAATTCTCATTATATAATATTACCATTCATAGTGCTTGACTTCAGTTAACCTAAGAAAATATTGTGTGTTTATGAGCAGCCGCCTTTCTCTGGCGCTTCTGAACTATCATTTGTCTTCATTCAACAAAACAAAGCAGTAAAGAGAATTCGCAATCTATATTTTGGTTTTATTTATTTACTTTTGGTTTGAATGATTTACTTTTACTTTTTTATTTATAGTTTTACGCATAGAAATTGATGCATCACGAATATTAAAAAATTGGGAAAGTTTATATCGTACTTAAGGTTCTTTCTCATGAATCTTGAAGGCTTTTGTGGTTGAATTGCTTATTCATTTTATACATATTCAAAGGCAGGTCAAAAGACCAGGAGAAAAAGACATACATTTCTTTGAGATTATCTAAATCAGTAAATACATCACCAATTGGTCCATGTAGTAAATTGTGGCTTAAATTCCTGCATGACAAGATACCCATAACAATGATGTCAGTCATTAGTAAAGCTCGATCACTTTACCATGCTTAAGAGAAGAGAAAATGTGAAGAATAAACTTTAATTAATGTTCTGGTTAAGCATATTTCCTTGTATTACCATCTCTATCAAGCTTGGTTTAAAATCATCAATAATGTAGCAAGTAAACTAGTATACTTGTTCAGTTTAGTTCTAAATTAAATTTTTTGTATGATTCAGTGGGTAAATCGTTCAAACCCGTTTCGTGTCTCTCCTTTTATTATTTCTGATGACCAGTAACTTGAAAAAAAGGTTTACATAATTTAAAGACTGAATCAAACACATAATTTTCCTCAGAACTAAATTGCAAACGTGGTAACTTTCCAACGAACGAAATTCCATTTTACCAATGTAGCTCAGATGTCATAGATTTTTACAACTGGGATATTTGGTTCAAATAGTTGCAATAGTGTAAGCTTTATTTTATTTCTACAATACTGGATCATAACTTCATAAGAACAAGTCTGCTACATATATACTGGCATGCTTATCACTAGCATGGAATTTAATTTTGCAGAAACAAGGTGAAGAAGAGAAGCTGACTTACATATAGGAGACATTGGGGGGTAAACCGAATGGTATCTCGCCCTTTATGTTATTTGAACTGACATCACTAAAGAAAAAAAAAACTGGAAATAAATAAATAGCAGATTTGACAATAAATTATCCTGCTAAGAGCCTAATACGATACAAACACTCACAGTTGCTTCAAGTTAGGTAGATTATATAGCAGGCTTCCAATATACCCAGTGAGGTTTAATCCTTGAAGTTTTCTGCATGTGGACAGAGAGAATTACTAACACTTATTAGTGACATTAACTAGGACAAAAATAGGAAATTTAATCAGTGGAATTTCTGCACTACAGCTGTATAACTGATGGCCCAGAACAAGCAACTCCTATCCAAGACTCTTCACAAGGATCGCTACCATTCCATCCTTTGAGCATCGGTGGGTAGTTAAAGGTCCTGTATAGATCCTGGAGAGCTGACACTGTTTATACAAAAAAAAAGTAGGACAACTATATAGGTTAGAGAACGAGAAGAAAGATAGTCCGCTGTAAAAAATTATGTCAACATATAATAACAATAATAAAACCTGAATATGTAAGCTTAAAAGATGAAACTAGATTTTAGAATTCTTTGAGGATGGCAGAATTACAAATCTAGAATATCAAACTGGATTCAGTCACAATCAAAACAAGTCTATAACATAGTCTAAAATTTTTGGTGGCAACCAAACGATTAATATGATGTTAACAGATCAATTTTTCAAATGTGTTTCCAGAAAAAAAAAATCTAGGACAAAAAAGGAGTGAACAAACAGTTATTTATCTGAGTTACCTTCGTGTTGATGCGTGAACGCCAAGCTCAGAGAAATCAAAATTGAAAATACAAAGAGATTAAGATGCACATAGAGAAAGTGGCGAATCATTTTCCTGAGTATCGGAAAACACACAAACACAGAAATATCAACAATGTATTTTCTTTGTGTTTTCTCTTTCTTTCTAAGCAAAGAAAAGAAAAGGAGAAAAGAATCAAGATTGCATCTAACTATAGTGACAGTGAAAATGGTGTCTTCAACTGTTTCTATGCGCAGCGTTAGTTTCTGTTGTGATGGGGTCCACGTAACTGAGTCCGTTATATTGGTTTTGGCGCGAAATGAGTTATTGGGCCTGCTTATTTACAAAGACCACTGGGTTTTGTCTGGGACCCATGTCTAAATGATTGAGCTGCTGTTACTGAAATATTAATGAAAAAAATGGAATAAAGTTTATAATAAAATCATTTATAAGCGTCAACACATCATGTACCGCAACACCCACCAAAGCATCACAACACCCAACAACCAACATCACCACGTGCTCCCTCCACCCGGTCCAACCTAAACTATATAGGGGAATATGAAATTCGGAAAACACAAAAATAGCCATAAGATGTCTTCACTCATCATTATCACATTTACTAAATTTCCATAATTTTGGCTTTTCATGTAGATTGTTGCAGGGAATTCCAAAGTCATCACGGTTGTGTAACTATGAAGGTGATGCCAATGAATAATCACCATGACTTCGGATTTAATTTCACAGAGATTAGGTTGAATTCGAATTTTCAATTTTATTTTTGGTGCAGGGAGCATTATTGTGTTTTAGTTTATGCCTCTTCTAGCCGATTTGCAGCAGAAGAGGAAAATAAATTAAGAACCTTAGCAAGAAAACCACCATACCTTTTTTCATTTCAGACTTAATTTAAAAACAAATTTGACATAGAACGTGGTTTACAATTTGAATTCAATGGAAAATCAAACACAGAAACTTAGTTTTACTCTTTGGGTTGGGACCTCCCAAGCCAACTGAAAAACACATACATGCCTTGTTATCCAAGTCATTCTCAGGTGAGCAATGTGTGCAACACTGTTCAAAATAGTCAAAAGATAATATCAAATAGCTTTGAGTAGTGGTAGCAAATAACAAAGACACTGTCCTCCCAATCAAATAATTCCAGAGGAGACAGCAATGGCAGAGGACACCATACCTATGCCAAAACAGTAACAAACACTCTCAGGTGATTCATCTGGAGCCTGAAAGTTGCACAAATGCAGCAAGGCCACCCATACCTTGATTATCATTTTAAACAAAGCAAAATAAGCGAGATATCAGTCTGGCAAGTAATCATGTAGTAGGCACAGGTTGTGCTATATGTTATTACAACCACAACAAAAAAGTGCATTAAAGTGACCAATGAGCAGATTCATATGTCCTGGACTGTTCTAGATCCATGTAATGCCTCCTGCTCTGTTGAGACAGATCCAGCTCACCATGAAGCTGGCCATTCAGTGGCTGTGAAATATGACCCAGACCTAGATTAGGGACCACCTCAGGCGAACAGTCACCAGAATCAATGCCCTTGAAACACCACGAGGTATTTGGAAGTTCATGGAGTGATGCACCATGAGATGAAGCAGTAAGTTGTGTCATGGGTGTCCCATTGAAATTTATCATGTTATTCAACCCAAGACTTGGTACTGTGTTTCTAGAACCCCATGCTTGACTTGACAGAAGAGAGAGAGCACAGCTCGAGTCAGAGACGCCTGGGTAACTTTCCCCTGGAGGATGACCGGCAAAGCTTGTCCCACCCACCGAACCTTGCAAGAAAATGTCAGATGGTGTCTCTGAATTGCCGTGCCAGCTAAGTGTGGAGGTTTGACTTCCAGGAGCTAGCTCGGATGATCTAGAAGTTGGAAGTGAATTTCTCAGACTAAGCTTTGGATACGAAGCCAATTCCATCAGAAAGTTGCCACCTCTGCCACTATTATCTGTCAAAAAAAGTGCCAGACATTAGAATGTGTTTCATATGTAATGCCAAGAATGGCACAGGCTGAAACTACATATGCTTCCCTATAGAAAATTTGAGAGAGGCATGAAACTGATGTTTTACTGATAGTTTCTAACCAAAAGCAGATGAAGAAAGTCTAGCATAGCGAGAGGTTAAGAGGGAGCTGGGTGGGGGCTTTCTCCGACGTTCATTATGGCCCGCTAGTCGCCTGCGGCAACTTCTTTTGCCTTGATCAAACTCAGGAAGCTGGTGAAATCTGGGCAAGGCTATGAAACATGATATTAGTTTTTAAAGTCATAAATTACTCCAATTTAAGTCAAAGATAGATGAATGAGTCCAAGCATGCTAACATGGCAAGACTACTGTTTCCTAGCATGGCATGCTATGGTGTTGTTGCCACAAATTGAAGTATCCCTTTGCAAATATTAGAGAACACAAGTAGTTTAATATGCATAAACAATAGAAGAAGGGCGTTTTTCCATAAGATAAGATGTAGTAATAACGTTCACATCTTGAAATGATGCACGTCACTAAGCATGTCTTGCACTGAAGGAGAGAGCATATTAGCAGAGTATAAGATGTTCCTTGACACCTGCTTTACAGAAACAATCCTCGAAACATTGCTCAAGTAACATCATGTGGTTCCATGATACATAGAATTCAGCTTTAACATATTGGTATATAAGACCAAGACAATACCAACGCTCTTTCCCTTCTTTATTACCAAAAAGGGTAGATCTTTACTCTTTAGTGAAAGACGCCCGAACAATTCAAAAGAGAAGTTAACAAGCTTTAATACAGCAGATAAACCACAATATAGATCCTCCAATAGTACCATTTGAAATGCTTGAGTGAGTTTGGATGCTAGAAAAATCCATCTTCAAAAATATCTTTGCATTATCTTTACTCTTTAGTGAAAGACGCCCGAACAATTCAAAAGAGAAGTTAACAAGCTTAAATACAGGAGATAAACCACAATATAGATCCTCCAATAGTACCATTTGAAATGCTTGAGTGAGTTTGGATACTAGAAAAATCCATTTTCAAAAATATCTTTGCATTATCATTGATAGTAGTATGTATTTTATCTTCACATATTTAGGAGACTAATTTTCTGATTATTCTCACTATGGAAAATAGCTTGCTCCTAAACTACAAAATCTACAGATCAAAAGTATAACTTCTGACTTAGAAAACCCATTTGAAACCCAGAAAAACCGTGAGACCAAAAGAGACAAAAATTACACTCGGAGCAGGTACCAGAAAGCTATCCCTGCTCCAAAAGAAATACTGCAAATAAAAACCACATTCATCATTGACTAATATGATGCAGACGGAAACCTTCCATAAAAGATGGTCATCTGTCTCCAAAATACAAGATTAGTAAAGAATTGAATACTATCCTAGAATGCACACAGCACAGAAGAGTCAAATCGAAATGGATATCAGATGTGACAAAAAAAGTCTGCATAGCATCATAAAACAGGATAGAAAGAAAAATAGGCACATCAGCAAAGGCGTGTGGTTCGGATTGCATGATCCAGCAACACCAATTGCACTCATTCTCAATCAAGTAATAATAAGTCAAACTACAGAGAATGAAAAGTAACATGAGTCTCGGAGGCAATACATGAACAATTACGACAACCTATCAAGCTTACTTAAGTCATATATCTCATTATGTACATCCAGGACCCACTTTATGGATGGCCAGACAATGGAAGGTTGTGGCCACTCTCATATTCTAATTAGCAGAAAACTATCATTATGATAATAATGCAAGCCTTAACCAACAACCCAAGGCTCACTAAGATCAAAAGGGATTGCTATTGTAGCACAAATAACACATGATAAAACACTTGATTCATAACACTAAACTGAAATACCTGGATTAATCTTTTCACAGATACGGACCTATAAAGTTTGCTCATGTTTGGTAATATATTATATTTGAGAAACGATAGATTTTTTTAACGGCTCTCTCAGTGATCTATAAATAGAAATAACAAGTATTATGTCTCCAAAACATGAAAGGCAATCACTAAACAGTAATTAGAAAATTACAACAGCACACGAATACAGAATAGAGGACCCATACCCCAAACCCACAAGGCCAGAGGTAAAACAGCAGAGTAGTGTAGTGTTTTGCGATTTTCAGACTACAAGTTGCACACCCATTTCAAACCTTTTCCGTACAAACCGAGTTATTATTTTTAATACCAAACACACCTGGGGGGTGCAAGAATCAATTCGCTGAAAAGGAAAACAATATTTCACACGCGTTATCAGACAGCCGTTCAGATAAGCACTTTAAAGCTGAGCTAGAGGAAAAAGCAAAGTACACCGAGCATAATCAACCAAATCATCACTGAACAAAACATCGCCAGAACAGACACAAAGAATCACACCAAAACTTGAACAAAAGCATAACCACGATCAATGAACTAAACCAACAACTCCAAATAAATAACAAACCTATAACTGCAACGACAAAACACGATAACATATCTCACCTACAAACCTACACCACAGACACACCAAACCGTAGAATAACGGACAATTTTTTTAATAAAATAAACCAGACCCTACCCTACTTTATCTTACCTCACCTATTATAGTAACATATTAAAACCGCACAAGAAAAAGAAAAGGAAAGAATTTTTGGTTTCAGGTAATAACAACAATGAAAGAAGGGTTGACCTGCTACACTGTTGACAAAACCTTTGTTGAAGACCAGCAACAATGACTGTAGGGGATTTAGAGTGCATGCCACAGACTTTGTGCCTAGAATAGTAAGCTTTAGCATCACTCAGATCTACCATACACCCTTCAACTTGACACCTTGGAGGCTGAGCTGGTTGAACAGACCCACCTCTTCCTTTCCTTGAAGAAGAGGAAGAGGAAGAAGTAACTCCAGCAGCAGCAGAAGTAAGAGAAGAGGCTGGAGTAGCCAGACCCACATCCTCAAAATAGATTTTTTGGCCGAATTTCAAACCGTTGAGGGACTCAGAAGAGGAGAGTTTGGTGGCAGCAGCGTCTGAACCCATTGGGGGGAGGAGAGGTGTGGTGGGAGGCTAAAGTGTAGTGTTATTGATGTTATTATTCATTGTGGTCTGTATGACAAGAAAAAGAGAGAAGAGAGAAGAGAGAGAGAGAGAGAGGGGGGGTTGGTTGTGAAGCTGTGAATGTGAAAGTGTTGTGTTTGATTCAAAGGAGTGGTAGTGGGAGAGTAAAGTGGAAGACAAAAGAGGAGGTGGAAGGGTAGGGAAAAGGAGAGAGTTGACGCTGGGCCATAGTGGCAGTGGGCAGTGGCAGCGTGTGGTACACTGAGAAGAGAGAAGGAGTGAGTGAGTGTAGTCAGAGAACCAAACACACCCTTGTCTGTCCAAAACCAAAAATAATGGAGGTAAAGCGCCAGCTACGAGAGACAGATTGTACCCTCTTTTGTTTTTCTCCTTTTTCTTCCCTTCCCATCTCAACTCAACAATTCAATTTCCTTCACTGCCTCCTCATCCAAATCCAACGTTTCAAGTTTTAACCATTCCCGGCCCTAACAAGTGTAACTGTCGTTTTGTGCAACTTTTTCTGTCCCTGTCACATACTTGCTATGCTAGCTGGTTCTACATACGAAAGGGATGTATGCATCCACCCAAATTTTACGATAAAACAAACCCATCTTTCTACCCATCTCTTCCTAAAATTCAAACACACATACCTTTCCATCTACATCCACATATTCATTTCAGAATCAACATATACATATTACTTTCAGAATCAAAACTGCTACTAACAATCATAATAATAATAATAATAATAATAATTAACCCTGCAATTCTTACCTTCTTCCCAGTTACACTACTCTGCGTTTTCCTCGTGCTTCCCTTTCGCACCTAATTTTTCTACCACAACAAACTTTTCATACTCTACAATACAAATCAGCGTTAATAGGTTCTTCAATTAACTCCTACAAATATCAAACACTTATTTTCCCAAACACTACCATATTCCCATACTTTTTTTTTTCAAAGATAATATAAATATCAAAATGATAAATAAGAGAAGACATATTAAGAAATGATCAATTTTAATTACTTTTCTTCATTTTATATATTATAATTTTAAACTACAAAAAAAATATTTACATTCGTCCACATCTCACATTCAGCGCTCACGTGGTTCAGTAAATGTGGAATTATTTAGGATCTATTTTAAATAAATTTCTTCATTCACAATTTTAGAATGTAATAAACAAGAAAAAACAAATAACTTCTTAAATTTAAAATGATGGGTTAAATAATAATTTAGAAAAAAATGAGTACATGCTTAAATAATTTTATTTTGTGAAAAAAAACGCATTTAGTTTCATTTCTTTCTATTTATGAAAATTTTTATGAGGGTTGGAAGTTTGTTTATTTGTTTTGTCTGCTTCTCCAATCACTTTCCAAAGTGGTCATTGACTTAGATATTTGCAAGTCCACGCGTGTCTTTATTTGTGTAGAGCATTTCACAATGTTCCTAAATTCATGACCACTTTTAGTTTTAAATCAACATATTTCTCATTATATATATATATATATATATATATATATATATATATATATATAAGTGGGTCTTTATGATAAGTGTGTAGATGCGGGTATATAAATAAAGTTATGTTATTAATGAATATTTTAAATTTGATTTGTGTACTTAGAAACTTTTTATTTATTAGATTTGGGTTTATAATATGTGAAATATACTTATTTTAACATATTGAATTGGATTACATCATCCAACCACTACCACTGTTTCAATTCTTATGAATATCCTACTATTTAGTTTTAGTTCTTAAAAGTGTTGTTTGGTTTATATGTCTTTCAAAAGTGAACTATTTGTCTCTTAAGTGACTCTGTTAACACAGTAAGTTAGAAGTTATAATCTATGCAATTATTCACACATGTACCCTCATCACCATCACGTCAACGTGTCCTAGTCAAGAAGAAAATAAATGAGAAGGAAAATTATATTCAAAATATTCGATTAAATATGTACATAAAAATATTCCATATCTTTTTATTTTCTCTTTATTCGTTACAAACTAAATTCAATAAAAAAAATTATAAAATAAATTAAATACAATGCTTTACGTGCTTTCTCTTTTTTTTTTCTCGTTAAAATTTTTATTAAATTTTTTTTTCTCTTCTTTTATGTAAAGGAATTGATAAGGATGGCGAAAAAGGGTACAAAAGATGAGATGAGGATAGTACGACAGTGAAGTGATTCCGTACAGTTTCTGATTGAGATTATGAACATAGTTTAAAATATAACTAATTGTTAAATAATCAATCCAAACAAAAGATAAAATATAATTATAATGAATAATTATTATTAAACTTTAACAACTTTAAGAAATTGTATTATTTTTAATACATATATTTTTATTATATTTCTGCTAATACTATATCACGCATAAAAAATACTTCATATATTATAAAATTAAATACATAATATAGAGTATAAATAAAAAGGTTTTTTAACATTCTACTTAAATCAATCTAAAGGAATTTAGTTTAATTAGTTGGTTAACGAAAGGGTGTGAGTTATTATTAAAAAAAAGTATATGTTCAATTCTTATCAATTAAACAAAAAAAATCAATTAACGTAAAACTATTCCAAGTTAACTTAAATATAAATATGTCATTTTATTAAATACTTATCATAATAACTTTATTCTTTTGATAACTCTACCTAATAACAAGGCCAATAGAAAATACAAATAAAAAAATATTATCTTTCAACTATTTCAAATTACAACTTTTTTTTTGTTTTCGTATGAACATTTGATTTTTTTTTCTTTTATCTCTTTTAATTTGCCTACTTTTTGTCTCTGTCTCTAAATTAAATTTCAATTTTAAGAAAATATTAATACTTAAGATAAATTATATAAAAGTTAAATGAAATTCTGTATTTAACTATTTATTTATTATGATGCATAATTATTTATTATAATTCTTTTATAGTCCATAAACCATATGTTCTTTGCACCTACTTCATAAAGCGTGATGCAAGAACCTTCATGTAGTTAGGATAGTTTAGTGCACCTATTCGGCAAAGTTTAGTGCAATAAATCTCTTTTATTTCTCATGACTTGATATATTAATACACTTTATCTAAACTATTAATGAAGACAACATATATCATGTTAGTAATGTACTTCAATATTCAACACTACAACCACCACAATATTGGATTACAATCTTAGGTAATAATCTATTTCTCAATCAATATCTATATATCATATCCCTTCTTTTAATCACCACTCAAATCAATACAATTATATTTTAAAATCAAAACACAAAATAAAATCTCTTACGAAATAATTCACTTTTATATTCACACTTTAAATCAATCTATCATTTTAAGTCATTTCAATAATATTTCATATTAAAATATAGGCACTTATGAGGTTTTATTGTCAATTTACATATAAAATAATTCCTAATTTATGAACTAATACATTTTTACATTTTTATGATCTTTATTTGAATAAGAGCATTTTATTCCTAAATTTGGTGTTAATTGCAGGTTTTTAGGGAAGATTGGAGATTTGGATTAAAGAGAAATTATTTAAGCTAAAGAAGAGAAAGCTGGACAATCTCAGAATGCATAAAAGCACTGAAAAAGCCAATTTTGCAGCGGGGATTCTCACTTGAGCGAGAATGTTTCCGTATAGTTTTAAAAAATCGACGTCTTTCTCGCTCAAGCAAAAATGCGTTAGACAAATTGGACTTCTTTTTATGTTTTATCACTTAGCCCATCAGCACAACACAAGAAGCCACCTAAACCTAGTAAATTAGGTTAAATAGGGGGCTAGAGGCTCAACCTTAGGGTATCAAATTGAAATAAAAACATCATAGAGTGAATTGTAACCCAATTGGGAGAATGAAAGGTGTTAGAAGTATGCATGGCTAATTCTACCCTTTGGGAATTAGAGTAATCTGTTCCAACTCTTATGTATTGAGGTGATATTTACATATGGTAATATTCAGTTTTTGATTGATTATTGATATTGTTGTTTTGCTTCTAAATAGTTGTGACATGTTTGAGAATCTTAAATCTGACTGAAAGGTATTTTTATAATTCTGACCTAAATAACAATACTTAACATATTTGAGTGCTAGAAATATACTTGAAATGTTAATTGTCATTAACGTCTGAGTGTGATTCTAAGTAGTTTTTATAAATATGCGAGAAATTGATATTTAGAAAACATTTTTAAGAATTTTATATGCGAGAAATCAATATAAATGAAGTTTCTACGGACATTAATTTCAATCAAACAACTTAATATTGACATGCTAATCAAAATACACGAGGGTGATAGAGATGAAACCTAATCCTTATTTTTCCAAACTTGAAACAACCAATTATGTGTCTGTTTTCTTATTGATCATTCTCAACATAATTACTTCAACACTTTTTATATTATTATGTTCTATAAGCGACTATTGTACTTAATAATTTAACTATTCCTTGTGGGATTCATATTCGTCATTAGGGACAAATTATTACTTTTGACAACATGGTGCACTTGCCGTAAAAAGTCATCATTTTCATAATCTACAATTTTTAAGGAATAGTTCGTTAAATCATACAAAACATAATTTCAAATACAAGAAAATGTCACTTGAGTGACCAATACAGCATTTGAGTCTCATTCCTTTAGGGGGAGTGAAATTGTTAGAGTCCCTCTCTTTCTTAAGTGTATCAGTGATTGAGTGTTCATTTTAGTGTTTGAGGAACTAAACTCTCTAAAGAGAAAAAAGAAATCTTAATTCCTTAAGCGATAACCATATTCCTTGAGCAATCCACTAAATGTTGTTATGGTGCTCTCTCATAACATTATATGTCACACTACTGAGTCTCATGTGACCAACTTATCGCTTAAAGGAAAAACTTCATAATCACAAAGAAAATTTGATATAAAGATAATTAAAAATTAATTATTACTTAAAGCAATATGATACATTAAAAATTAAAAACAAACTTTATATAACTATCCTAGTCATAAAAATATTACTTAATTAAATCACAAATATAAAGATAATTCAATTATCATGATTTAAAATATTTCTATTATTTAGTTAATACTTTTATTTTCAGTATTAAACTATATAGTTGATAATATAGATTAATAAATAATATTAAAATATATAGAGGTATAAAAAAAACAAAATATTTTTATAAAGAGTATATATATATATATATATCACTGACCATGACTTTATTTGGAGTGGAACCATTTTTAAATGTTTGAAGTGCTTTAAAATTATACTTTTTATTAGTTAAATAACAATTAAATTTAGAGATAAAAATAATTAATTATTATATTAACTAAATTAGATACTAATTTAGAAACTAAAAAATTATTGGTATTTAAAGTGGTTTCTATTATTAATAAAAATTTATAAAAAAAAATTAAATTAATATCTAAATTTTAGTTACTAATATTTTAAATTCTAAATTGTTCTCTAAAAGACTAATATAAAATATAAAAGTAGTAAGTAACTAAGGATTAGATACAGTATTATCGGGTTGCCGAGAAGGCCGAATGATCTTCTTAATCCAAACACAACCCATAAAATCACAATTAATGATAGTTAAGTCAAGTCAACAATAAATCATGATTAAGGCATGATTAAAGAGGTTTTTGAACTCTGTTGCTTAAGTATGTATCCAAGGCCAAGGTCGAATACATTTTGAAGGAGCTACACCATGGCGCATGTGGCAGCGAGAACAATGGCAACGAGAGTGCTTAAAGCAGGCTATTATTGGCCCATCCTGAGAGCCGATTGCACCAACTTTTTAAAGAAATGCTAAAATTGCTGAGAGCCGATTGCACCAACTTACGACTTGCAAAACATCAATTCTCTGTGACCTTTTGCCTTCTGGGAGATGGATATAGTTGGCCCTTTTCCAACAGCAACCGGGCAAAGAAAATTCTTGTTGATAGCGGTGGATTATTTCACTAAGTGGATTGAGGCAGAACCTCTCTCTAAAATCACTGCTCGACAAGTTCAAAGCTTCGTTTGGAAAGATATAGTTTGTAGATTTGGTATCTTACATACTATCATCACCGATAATGGAAGACATTTCATGGACTAAAAGCTCGTCAAGCTCTATGTTAGCCTCGACATTCAGCTGAAGAAGAGCTTTGATGACTCCAAATCTCCATGGATTGCTTGAAGGTTGTTTTAAGCTAAGTTGGGTGTGTTCTGGGTAGTTTGAATTTGTTAATTCACTCTTAGTTTGAATCCAAAGTTGGTTTAATTCAAAACTTTTTTAAAAGAGTGTTTTATAAAGAAGCAGAAAAACAACCAGTTGTTTATTCGTTTCAATCGGTTGTTTCATACTTAAGGTTTTTGAAACTGGTTTTGGCATATTTGAATTTGGTTGACTTTGTTGTCAAACCAATTCAATCGGTTATTTCGACAAAACAACTCACTGTTTTTTTAACTGTCTTAACAGAATTCTGTTAAGTTTGTTAAATCTGCTTTAGATAATTTGAAACTGATTTGGCTTTTATAATAAATGTTTTCAATTGCTAATTGGAGTATAAATGTTCTGTTATACGCTCCTAACATTAAGGTTACAAGATCAGTTTTTGAAATCAAGTTTTCTCCAAGATTGCTTAAGGCTTTGGATTTTTCTCTAAGAGTGAAGTAGGACTTGTTGTGTACTTTGATTTGATTTGTACTAGGTGTGATCAATCATATTTCTTCTTGATTTGTAATTCTGTAAGTACTGGTGTTCACAGAGTCAGAGGATGTTCTGATTTGTGGTGTGTTTGTGGTGTGCCAAAGGAAGTATGTGTTCTTGAGGGGATTAAGATCATTTCTTTGGTGGGGTTGTGTTTGTAATCTGGTTTTTGATTGCATAGTGGATACCTAGTGGTTTCTGGGAACTGGATGTAGCTCTTGGGATAAGAGTGAAGCAATATAAATATGTTTGTGTGCTTATCTCTTTCCCTTAACTCTTTAATATCTATTTTAAGTTGTTTTTACTCACTGCTGATAAAAACAACTGGTTGATTTTCTGGAAATTAACTTAATCAGTTTTGTTCTTTGGCTTCCTTGATTTCTTTCTCTGTGATTCATCATTGGATTTCATTATACCTTCAAAGTTTGCAAAAAAAAATTTATAAAATATTCACCCCCCTCTTGTTTAAGGCCATAAATTCTAACAATTCAGCATAAAACGAGTTTAGTGGAATACTTGCAGACTAATGGGCACGCCGAATCCGCAAACAAGGTCATACTGACCAAGTTGAAGAAAAGGTTAGGCAGCGCAAAGGGAAGGTGGACAGAAGAGATTGTCGAAGTCCTCTGGGCCTATAGGTGCACCCCGCATTCAGCCACAGGGGAAACTCCCTATAACCTCACCTACGACACAGACGCTATGTTACCAATTGAGGTCGGAGAGCCGACAATCTGATGAGAACTTGACAACCTCAAGATGAACGACGAGTGCTTGAAAATCGAGTTGGATTTACTTCAGGAGTTGCGTGATATGGCAAAAATATGAGAAGAAGCATGTAAGCAAAGGGCGTCCAGGAGATATAACTCGAAGACCAAGCCACGAGCATTCCAAGAATGTGATCTCGTATGGAGGATGAGAGGAGAAGCTCGCAAGGCTTCAATAAAGGGTAAGTTCAGTTCGAATTGGAATGGACCATTTAAGATCACGAAAAGCCTACAAAATGGACCCTACTACTTAGACAGCTGGATGACCGAGAAGTTCTAAGGACCCGGAATGCGAGCCACTTGAAATTGTACTTTAGTTTATATGTATTGCAGATGTACTCTTTCCTACTATTGGTCTTTTTCCCCAAAAATGGTTTTGGATGAAGTAGGTTTTAATGAGGCATCAGAGGAATGAAAGCAGACTTGTCAGCTATATAATTGAATTACTACCGGCAACACGTCAAAGTAACCTCTCGGCTAAGGAAGAATTCACTTAAGTGAATCCCTGCCGAGAGCGCATTAAAGAAACCTCTCGGCCAAGTAAGAATTCACCAAAGTGAATCCCTGCCAAGAGTGCGTTAAAGAAGCCTCTCAACCAAGGAAGAATTCACCTAAGTGAATCCCTGCCGATAGCGCATTAAAGAAACCTCTCAACCAAGGAAGAATTCACCTAAGTGGATCCCTGTCGAAAGTGCATCAAAGAAACCTCTCGGCCAAGGAAGAATTCACCTAAGTGGATCCCTGTCGAAAGCGCGTCAAAGAAACCTCTCGACCAAGGAAGAATTCACCTAAGTGGATCCCTGTCGAAAGCGCGTTAAAGAAACCTCTCAGGCAAGGAAGAATTCACCTAAGTGAATCCCTATCAAGAGCGCGTTAAAGAAACCTCTCGGCCAATGAAGAATTCACCTAAGTGAATCCCTTCCAAGAGCGTGTTAAAGAAACCTCTCGGGCAAGAAAGAATTCACCTAAGTGGATATCTTCCGAGAGCGCTTTAAAGAAACCTCTCGGGCAAGGAAGAATTCACCTAAGTGAATTCCTGCCGAGAGCGCGTTAAAGAAACCTCTCGACCAAGGAAGAATTCACCTAAGTGGATCCCTGCCGAGAGCGCGTTAAAGAAACCTCTCGGCCAAGGAAGAATTCACCTAAGTGGATCCCTGCCGAGAGCGCGTTAAAGAAACCTCTCGGCCAAGGAAGAATTCACCTAAGTGGATCCCTGGCGAGAGTGTGTTAAAGAAACCTCTTGGCCAAGGAAGAATTCACCTGGTCGAGAGTCGAGTAAGAGAAGAAAGCAAAAGCAAGATAAGCGAAAAGGAATAAGTGCAAGTTAAATTCATTAAAGCCTGACAGACCACCAATTTACACAAAACGAGGCACACGTTTACAAAAGACTAAATACGTGTGCCCATTCAAAAAGGAGAAAAAACTCCTAAGGGTCCATGTTTATCCTCTCGGCGTTGGGAGTCCCTGGCAGAGCCAACACAACTTCTTGACCACTTGGAATTTCTTCAATGGGCACAAGTTGACCCAGATAGAAGTTCTTGTCGACATCGAACTTTCCCTCATCCAAGGGAATGTTGTAGAAGAAAGCTGCTTATTGAAGAGCTTTTCAGAAGTCGAGTTTGTGCCGATCCAAAATGTTATTCTTTGCGACCTCCAAGTTCTTCAGCAACTTCTCCACTTTCTCTTCAGACTGGTAGTTTGAGAGGGTCATGTTCGAAAGACTCTCCTTAAGCCCTCAGATCTCCTCATCAATCTTCATGGAAAGCTCCTTACTCACCTCTCGGCCTCAGCGCATAAGTTCTTCCAGTGATTAATCTTGGCTTCTAGGTTTTGATTCCTAGCCAAGAGATCATTATTTTCATTTAAGGTCGACTGGAGGTTGGCAGCCGACTGTTACAATTGTGCATGTAAGCTATCCAACTCAGTCATTTTTTTATCTCGCTTCATCAACTCGGATGTTATACACTTGCCAAGTACCAAGGTGCGTGAGCACAACTCTATGAACACATCATGGACTTGGGAAGATCGAGCCGACAGGTGCATCTTGCTCGTAGGGGTTAAGTGTAATTGTCACCCCCTCGTCCACTTGTAGATCGTGACCCAAGAAATCAGAGCCAATCGAGCTTGACCCCTTGGTCACGGGGCCTTTCCTTGGAAACTTGCCCGAAGAAGAGCGCTTTGACGCCGAGAAGAACGACAACAATCTTTTCCATTGTCTTCTTTCGTCCTCTTCTTTGGATTGATGGGAGGACAGTTGCCCTTTGGTGTCGACACCACAGTCATTGGAACGATAACTTATGCGATAGGTGTGGAGGATCTAACACCTATCTCGGCCCTTCCAGCCCTTTATGCTCTCGGAAGTAGTCCTTGTTGCTGCCTGCCAATGTCATGCCCGCCATTATCCCTACACACGACAAGAGAATTAAATCAACGTCTGGATAGAAATAAGTCGAGACAAGTAGAATGACATACCATCAACATCAACGATTTTTTTAAGGGACAAGTAAGCACAAACGAGAGGTCGGGTTGGGATCTTGCGGGGAAGCTCGTCCAAGACTGACACTACTTCAAGGTCGTCCTCGGTCATCAGGGATCTCGACCACATATGGAACGTGTCGGATCCTCCTCAATCACAACCTTGAAGAAACTCCCCTCGAAGTTCTTATGAGATGTGGTAAAAGGAGCAAGGAGGTTATTTTTCGGTTGGCCGACTAAAGATATTCAACTGATCCGGTCTCCCGACGTCGTACCAAAAAAATGTAAAAAAGACCTAGGCGTGGACTTAAGACTTAACATCTCATAGCAACCGAAAAGCCTGAAGTGCAACCCAGTTATTCAGATGCAACTGGGTAGGAGCCACATTCAATATGTGCAACACCTCCGTGGTGAACTCATAAAAAAGAAAACAGACATGAATGTCCGAGATCAAACAAGAATAAAAATAGAAAAAATCTTTGGGTTTTCCCCTCTACCCAGAAAAACGGTTTCATACTCTATACACCTACGTAATGCAAAACACCATCTCGCAAACCTTTTAAAACGATATATACACTCTCGGCAAAAGATTAAAGCATAGATAAAAAAAAGTGGTGACGGAAAGGGAAGACATGGTTACTTCCGAAGACTCTTCAACCGGTACACATAGATTATAAGGAAATTCACTCAACTCTCAAATTCTCGGAGCAAATTCACAATTTACATGTGAACAATGGAACCCACCACCATCCCTATTTATAGGGGAGGAAAGGGCGAATACGAATCGCCACGCTTGACCTCCACCATTGAATCAAGTCGGCATCAACGGTTCAGATCACGCAACTCTGCACTTCCTGAAAACATGTCACATTCATGCACCTCGAACGTACCAATGAACTCTTCTACTCGACTTTCATTTCATATGTCGAATCACACGGTAAAGCACTCATGAGGAGAAGACAATCACACGAAGTAGCGACTTCCCGGTCTATCAGTCATCTAAGATCCAACATAGAGTTCCTCTATTAGGGCCTGAGGGGCATATGACCTGGGGTGACCATCTAGCCAAAGATAAAGCAATTTTTCTTTTACAGACTCTATGTTACACTCAAATCACTCCACTCGAGTCTGGGAGGCAAATGTACTACCGGGTTCATCAAAAAGAAAACAGACATGAATGCCCGAGATCAAACAAGAATAAAAATAGAAAAAATCTTTGGGTTCTCCCCCCTACCTAGAAAAACAGTTTCATACTCTCTACACCTACGTAATGCTAAAACACCATCTAACAAACCTTCTAAAACAATATCTACACTCTCGGCAAAAGATTGAAGCATATATGCTTCTCGGTACTTAGAGAAAACCCCTCGAACTTTATTATCTACCCATACATAATCGGTCTCTCGGGTTTCCTCTCTCTCATAGGCACTCAGGGAAGAAGAAGAAGACGACACTGCGAGCTCTAAGTCATTCCTACTCAAAGGACCAACAACCTGAGAGGACTTCTTAGTGCTCTCGGTATCACTAGAACTAGCATCTAAGGCCATTGACCTTCCCTTACTCGGACCCCCGGACATAAATGAAAATAAAGTGGTGACGGAAAGGAAAGACATGGTTACTTCCGAAGACTCTTCAACTGGTACACACAGATTATAAGGAAATTCACTCAGCTCTCAAATTCTCGGAGAAAATTCACAATTTACGCGTGAACAATGGAACCCACCACCATCCCTATTTATAGGGGAGGAAAGGATGAATACGAATCGTCACATCCATGCACCTCGAACGCACCAATGAACTTTTCTACTTGGCTTTCAGTTCATATGTCGAATCACACGGTAAAGCACTCATGCGGAGAAGACAATCACACGAAGTAGCGACTTCCTGGTCTATCGGTCATCTAAGATCCTACATAGAGTTCCTCTACTAGGGCCTGAGGGGCATATGACCAGGGGTGACCATCTAGCCAAAGATAAAGCAACTTTTCTTTTACAGACTCTATGCTACACTCAAATCGCTCCACTCGAGTTTGGGAGGCAAATGTACTACCGGGTTCATCAAAAAGAAAACAGACATGAATGTCCGAGATCAAACAAGAATAAAAATAGAAAAAATCTTTGGGTTCTCCCCCCTACCCTGAAAAACAATTTCATACTCTCTAGACCTACATAATGCTAAAACACCATCTGGCAAACCTTCTAAAACGATATCTACACTCTCGGCAAAATATTGAAGCATAGATGCTTCTCGGTACTTAGAGAAAACCCCTCGAACTTTATTATCTACTGATGACTTTTTACGGCAAGTGCACCGCGTTTGTCAGAAGTAATAATTGTCCCTAAGGACGGATATCGATCCCACAAAGAACAGTGAATCATTGAGTACAATATTCGCTAAATATAACA
>Ga0123342_1000362_pt1 | contig 69566 bp, 32 predicted proteins | sample Turbeawhitnodule_FD_89960 | JGI IMG/M metagenome (GOLD analysis project Ga0123342, IMG submission 89960) | Root nodule microbial communities of legume samples collected from Mexico - Turtle bean Mexico white nodule | ecosystem: Host-associated > Plants > Roots > Nodule | place: Mexico: Nepantla... | reverse complement strand
ATATATATATATATATATATATATATATATATATATATATATATATATATATATATATATATATATATAACTTTCTTCGCACCGTTGGGAAAAAAGTTTTGCGTGGAATTTTTTTTTAATTGGCGTGTCATTCTTATTTTTTATTTGATGGTTTTCTTCACTTTTCATTACCCCAATTCTTCGCCTTTCTTCACCTGAAAACAAACACAGCCTAAGGTAGTGTTTGCTTTTGGGGTGGACTATAGTCGACGACGGATGTTCCAATCACTCCCTTGTTTGGATCAGCTGATTAATGAGAGTACGGGGCGGTGGCAGGGGAGTAGATGGTTGGAAGGTGAAGGTTCCTTCTCACAAATGTAGAGAAAGAAGAGGGAGAAGAAAGAAAGCCACCTAAGAATGTGGTAATGACGTATGTACCCTCATTTCTTTTATAAAATTTTCTATGAATTAATCATACACTGTACATTTATTTTTTATCTATTTTTTCCTTATAAATCAGAATTAATAAAATACATGATTTGAAATTTTAGACTTTATAATAATATAATATAATAATAAAATAAATAATAATATTATAAATATTTATATATTTATAACAGTAATTTTTTATTAATATTAATAATATAAATGTTTAAATATTAAAATAAAAATAATATGTAAAATTAATTTATAAAATAATAATGTTAATTAAAATAAAATTTAAAATAATGATAACAAAAATAAATTAAATAAATGTATTAAATAATAATATTATTAATAATAATATTCTTAATTTTATATTCTTTTATTTATAATTAAAATTTTACATTATTTTAATTAACAAAAATATACATAAAATTATTTTTTTTATACACAATGATAAATATGTAATCTTACAATTTATACCATTAAAAATAATTAAAATATTCTTACAACCATCACATCATTTACCAATTTCAATAAATTTTCCTCACACATACACTCTAACATACTTCAATCCAAACAACCTCAAATTTCTTCACATTTTCTTACACTTCCACTCCCGACACTCTCAACTTTCCACCCCACACACCCTTTAATCCAAACAAAGCATAAGTCTAAATTCCGTTATTTTAACAACTCTCCATCAACAACTATTTAATTGTAGTAGCATTCTCTTCCACTATGTCCCATCACGTATGATCCATGACTCACCAAACCAATTTACAATGCTACCACTCTTGTCTCCTCGAAACCACCGTTCCCTAGTTAACACCTACCGCATCACCACATCCACATTTTTCACTACTCAAGACCCGAAATATCCATGTCCTTTACCAAAGCCACAACAAAAGTGGTCAAACCCCAGTCTGCACAAAGATGTTGTCGGCAATAGCAAATCAATGTCTGCCCAAAAGTGTTAATAGCAAGTCGTACAATGGAAGTGCACAATGAAAAAAATGGTTGCTATTTGTGCCAAATGCAAAAGGGTCGCAATATTAGATGTTGTGGTGCTTGCGCGCTAGTTTACTCAAGTGAAGGTCAATGACTATGAACGGAAAAAGTGGTTGAAAGTTGGGGATAAAGAATAAGATTGAATTTTGGCAGATGACATTAAATCCTGCTTAAAAAGAAAAAAGGGCTCCGGCGGAAGAAGGGAGAGATGGTGAAAAGGGTAAATGAACCGTTTTACAATTCTTGATTAAAAATAACAGGTTCTTCAACTTAAAAGGTCCAAACCAAGACTAGGAAACCTAATAGAAATTCCAATCAGCAGAACTTAAAAAATAGGTTCTGCATCCTTCGAGGTCCACACTCGGAGTAGAAGCCACGTAGAAATTCCATTGAGCACACCAGACAGAACATGAAGATAGGGCCATCAGGTCATAGAATTCTAAGTAACCTTTCAGAAATTATAGGCTCGAAATTATGATCCATATGTAGGCCTAAAAGCTACATTTAAGACATCCCTTGCACATAATAGCATGTAGAAAAGAATGATATAAAGCAGGCTCATAAAGTTCAAAATAAGTCAACAACACAGTACATAAGGTGAATAACCAAATATCGTGCTAAACCAGTTAAAAAAATTCGATGCCGATATCAAAACATGTCCGTACGCATGCTGTATATATGACATAGAAAAATGTTTTTTTACTTCAATACTTCATCCTACACTCCAATAAATATTAATATTTTAATTATTTATAATTTTTTTAATTTTAAAAATTATTTTAACATTTTGCATTTTATTTATATTTTTACTAAAAATATTTTTTTTCAAATTTTTTTATTATAAATATTAATATTTTGTTGGAGGAGGAAGGTGAGAAGGAGTCATGAGCTATCGCATATATAACATCCAGTAGATTATTTTCATATTATTGGCAAAAAAGTGATTAGATCTTCGGTAAAGCAGTTGGCAGATCCGCTGGGATATCTGAACTTGCCTGCCACATGAAAATTAAACTTTTGCCATTAATTGTACTGCCAATCGATATAAGATTAAACTAGACAAGTGATTTTAGTAATCTGCTACCATTAAGCATAAAGATGTGATATCATTCTCTTAATGGTTTGTATTATTATAAGCTAAAAAGATTCATATAACACATGTAGAAAGAAAACGTGGCAGTGGGTTCTTTCAGTCAATCATATGTATGACTGACATATTACTAAATATGCAGTATCAGGAATACAAATTTTAAATATGGGGTTTTCAAATGTGTGGCTACCATAACATGACAAGAAAACATTAAATACATTCCATTAAATGCTTTAAATTGTTTTAAAAAACTTAATGAGCTCATGTGTTTTCGATATATAATACTTAATTTTTTTTTAAAGAAAGAATTTCCATTTAGACTTCTTATCTAGAGGGGCTAGATTAGTCAGTCTACCTAGTTGAACGAACGTGATTTGGGCTTAGGGCTGGGTCTTGGGCTAGAAACATGAATTCAGGCCATAAAATAGAATTCCAAGCCTGGCCAAGCCTCAACCTACATTTTACATTTAAAACAGGTGGGACTAGCCTAAACAAATAGAAGCCTAAATGTGTTGGAGGAGGCGTTTTCTTCCTGCTGCACCTCCATACTTTTTTTTTTTGAAAAGTTTAATTTACCCTTTCCAAATTATAGAGTTTGGGATGTACTTTCGGGATTTGAAAATACCTTTTGAACTCTATGTATTCCAAATTGTAAAATTCAGAATGAACAATTTCGGTAATTTTGAAAATATGGGAAAATTATGGAGATGCAGGAAGAATTCGCCGTTGGACAAACATACCTGGAATTGATTTAGACCTAAAATTTAGAGCCCTAGTCCAATGGGTCTAATGGAGCAGGCCCAGGGCCAACTCGTTTTCCCACCTCTTATCAAGTGTTCACAAACACACAATAGAAAAACACTAAATTTTTCATTACAAAAAAAATTATACTTCCTTTTTCTTTCCTTTTCAAGTAGGATAAAGGGACTTCATACCTGAAGATATCTATTCAACATTGTTGTTGTACTGAAATTAAAGCCCTGAACTGGTTCTCCTTTAGTTCGAGATGCATTAAGTTGCTTTCTGACTTGAGTAGCCAGTGACTGCATTATCATTAACTATAATGAGAATGGACCAGGAAATAAAGTGGGAAGAAAACTGCAATTGAAATTATATGTATTTCTCAGATAGAAACACAACGAATCATTACTTCTCGAAACCATACCTTCCCCAGCTCTACTCCCCACTGATCAAAAGAATTGATTCCCCAAATGAAACCCTCTACAGCAATTCTGTGTTCATAGATTGCCAACAACTGAGGAACATAGAGCACCAAGAAATTATGACCAATAAAGTAATTTGCATAGATCCTCATGCAAGAAAACAAATTTGAAGAGTGATCTCAGCAGGAAAATCAAAAGTTGACAAATTATTCCTCATATCATGAGAAAGGTAAGGGACCAACTAATTTAGAATATACAACTCAACCATGGAATGAAAGACGCACATATGGTACCTTTATATTCTATCAAGAACTATAAACAAAAACTGAAGGATTGAAGAAAACAATATGGACAGAAGGAAAAATGAATGGAAACTATTTGCCAAACAGATATAGCTTTTGCAGTAGTTATTCTGATACGGGGCTAAACTGTCAAGATATTATGTACACATCAATGAAGGAATAGGCACTAAAGAATAAAAACTAAAATACTCTTTACAAACCTTCCAAAGTGAATATGCTTATTTCTCATGTTAAATCTCCAGTGTGAAAGCCTAGCTTGGAATATGACAAATAGCTTTTCAAGAGAGCAAAACTAAACTAAATGCATGTCCATATTGCAAAAATATGGATATTTAATATATTATTTGTGCATAACTCTCATCAGTCATAATTACCTAATTTTCCTCAGGAACATGCTCAATAAAATAAGTAACTGACAAAAAAACCTCCACAAAAAGGAATGAACCATTTTCCTCTAATTACTAATCACAACCTTGTGGACTACATACCTGCCCGATATTGTAAGCTTTCAAAGATGGAAGCAGTAGGCTGAGAGAAGGTCGGTTGCCGCTGAATGTCTGTAGTTTGGTTTAGAAAAAAATTGAGCATGCTAGTGACTAAGGATTCAACTACTAAATGTGCAAGTTGCATTGAAGAAGAAGGAATATCACCTTGTGAGGAATAAGGTGTGGGGAAACATTTTCCTTTTGCAGTTGGTCTGCTGTCTACAAGATTTTGATTAATGGTCATATTTCTCATGATAAATGAGCAGAGCTGAAAATCTACACAGAATTAAAAAAAGAAGCTATTTCTACAAGTGCAGTGCTGTCGAAACCTGCATATCAGTTACCTTCGAGTTGGGAGCATTGACACAGACTTTATTATTTACATCCTTATTTATTTCCATTTGATATATAATTTAGAAGAACAGATTAAGAACAAATGTACCTTCCCATATGCAAGGGCATCAGGCTGTGCAAAGAAGTTGGACATGAGCTCATCATGGTTACTCACTACTTCACCTGGTTATAAGTTGCATTGCTAAAATATTACCAGAGGATCACTGACTTTATAGAAGTAAATTATCATTATGAAACTTGATAATGTTAATTTGTACTCCTTACCCTTCAGAAAGACAGGTTGCTGACTTTTCACAACTCCAATAAAATCACAAGGAATTACACGCCCCTAAAAGTAACAAGTGCAAAATTTCTCAACAAATAGCATAGACCCTAAATATTCACATTTTTCATATGGTTATAAAACATTAAATCAAAAGAAGCAAAGTAACTACTGTTTTAAATAGGCTGGTAAACAAAAGCAAAATTCAGGTCAGCTAAGAGAAATTAAGGAAAGCTGCATATAGAAATGTCTCATTTGCATTAATGTAGAAGAAATGTGCCCTTGGACTTTCAGTAACCTAGAGAAACACTAATTGAAGATAACCATTATATCAGATCACATTTCTGCATGTATTGATTTGAAAGATAAAGGAAGGATGAAAATACACACGCAATTTCTTCCTGATTTTATTATGCCCATGTCAAAATCTCTAATTTGACCAACGGATTAGCATTCTAAACAAGTAAAAAGTGGAATTGAAATATCAACCACAACATGCAATTGTAGACATTATTTCATTAGAATGTCTTTTACATCAAAATTAACATTCAGCACACTAGTAATGTAGGCTTTTTGACGTGATTAACTTTACCATTATTAAGCCCTTTAGACAAGTAGTGTTTTCAAGTCTAATTTTTCACAAAAGTTTATTAATTCTTCTAAGTTCAAACACCCAATTATATGGTACTTAGTAAATCACCTGATGTATGAGCTGATAAAAGCTATGCTGCCCATTAGTTCCTGGTTCACCAAAATCAATTTCACCGGCCTCAAATGGTAGAGGAACACCATCAATTGAAACACCCTTGCCATTACTCTCCATGCTAACCTAAAGCAAAAAATAGTAATTATATAAGAATAAAAGTAAAATAGAATTAAAATAATATTCAAGCACAATGCTGCGACAAACTTGCCTGTTGAATGTGGGGGGCCAACTTCTCCAAAGCTTGACTATAGGGTAAGATGGCCTATAAGAATACCAAAAGTTTAATGTTTTGAATGAGGCCACTTAAGAACAACAAAACCTATTTAATATTTCTGAAGGGAACAGGCCAAATAAGAACTCACTCTGGCTGGATATCCAAGAAATGAAACATTCCATATGCTCAACAAACCCAGAAGCACCTGGAGTACTCTCATAAAACGTAATTGAGCATCTCATTATGTACTTGCCAAATATACAAAACATCTTAAATACAAGAAAACCTAAGGTCCAAGAAACAAGGGATCTGAAAAATTACAATGAACCAAATTCCTAACCATTCCCACAGTTTCACCTCTTCTTCGAAAAGAAAAAGGAATATATTAAGAGAAAAAAAAATCCAAAGCTGTGGAATTGGTAATTGGTAGTAATGCTCCTAAGAGTGAAAGAAACAAAGAGAGGAAATAAATGCTGAAAGGAGCTTCATGTGACACAGAATATTTAGTTTACAATTATAGATTATAAAATTAACCATACTGGAGGGATAGCCTGTATGGATGGAGTATCACCATAATTAAAAGAATATATGGTTGAACAGAGATCCACATGTACAATAAATCTCAAAAGCATAAAAGATTAGAAAAGGGGCACTTACAGGTATATTGCTTTCAAAGGGCTGTGAATAGAAATGTTGATCAATGCTTGAAGCCCCATTTAAGAACCTTTAAGGGAGAAAAATACCATCATAAGAAAACATTCAAGTATATGTTTCTTAGTTTCCTACCGAAAGAATTTTCAAAACTAAGTTGTATTTTACTACCAGTGCTAATATTATGCAGAACATAATTGAAATCTAAATAGATACTAATGGAGACCAAACTACACTATATCTCATTCTAAAAGGTCATGATCATCAAAAGCATTCTTATCTACATCATTCTTGTAATCTGTGAAGTTGATTATTTCCTTTAAGGAAGAAGGTGAAGCACAATAAAGCCACAAGAAGTTATACTATTTCTAGGAACATTCTCTTCTAGAAGAGGTGCCTATAGATTAGAAGTATACTAGCAGTGAAAGACATACTTCTCTATTACAGAGAAACCGTATTGTAGAGACAATGGCAAAACTCCAACAGCACTGCAAACTGCAAGTCACATTTCAGAGCATTATAATCAAATCTGTTGTAAACTTCAAATATTCTTTAACAGGCTAAGAAGAGGGGGAGATAGATGAAACATTACTCACCACTATATCGACCACCGACCCAATCCCAAAACGCAAAAGCATTGTTAGGATCAATACCAAACTTTTCCACAAGCTGCATCATAAATGAAAGAAAAATAGTTACATATACAGCCATAATTACAAATAGAAAATGCGCTCTTCATGATTTTTTCTCTTATTAAAGAAAAAAAATGCAAAGTTTTTTAAAAATAATACCAAAGAAATTAGGACTTCACCCTTCTGTAATATGTTCTTATTACAGCTTTATTATTCAATTATTATGTTATTTCCCTTTTTGTATAAGTAAGGATAATGTTTTAACACAACATGTGCTGACAAATAATGCACATAGTTAAGGATTTAAGAAAGCAAGGCTGATATATGTATCAAGGCAAACGGTGGTGATCAAACAAAAGCAGACATGATTCATGAATAAAAACAAGAGTTAGACATTGAAGAATACTTAATCAGATAGTGCTAAAAAAGAAAAATATACCGTGAGATTTGTGCTAACAGCCACCATATGCTTTGCAACTGCAGAGGGCCTGGAAGTAATGAGAGACAGTCTTCAATTTATTATCAAAGTCCATTCTGAATATTGTTCACTCTCTATCATTTGAAAAATCGGTGAACATATTTAGAAGTGGGGGACATGGGAGTGGGGTGTATCTTACAATAAGTTATAAACTATAAGTTCCAAATCTAGTTCTGCACATTTCCTCATAGAAAACGAAGGAAACTACTGAACGCCCAACCAATGCTTATACTAATATCGTTGAACAACTTCTCTTAATGCGGCACTTACCCAAGTGCAGATGAAATCCATTCTCTAAGAGTTCGAGCATTCAGCATGGTTTCAGCTGTTGTAAAAGTCTTTGAAACAACCACAACTGCAATTGTTACAAATAACAATAAGACATACAAGATAAGCCTCCATATCTATTTAATTATATATATATATATATATATATATATATATTCATCAGTTACACAATCGTTTACCAAGTGTTGTTTCAGGATTTAATCCTGTAATATTTCTAGCAACGTCAATAGGATCAACATTTGCAAGACTGCAGAGATTCAAACAGAAGATGAGATTGGTTTTATGAAAAGAGTACAGCCAGCTTCTAATGTGTAAGCAAATATTATACAGTCGCAGTCAACTAATGCTTGCAATCACACAGATACTTACAAGCGCAGCTGACGACCCCTTGCAGATTCAATAGCTTCAGGGTCTGCAATATGATATAAATATATATTCAACAAGTTTACTTTTAGTCAACTAAGGACACTGTTCACACACACACTTTAATATATGTCAACACAAATAAAAGGCCAATAATGGTAGAATTGTTATTAAAGAGACTAGCAGTAATAAAGCAACCTGTTTGAAGTGCAGTGTGTACAAACAGCGGACCCAAGAAGCTTCCCCCAATACCAATTGCAACAACGTCCTTCAAAGCCTTCCCGGTAGCACCAACCTTTAAAAAAAGAGTTAGTAGTTAATACCCTTTAGTTCAAATGAATCCAATGGCCAGAAAACATCCCTGTAGAATATTGGAGCAGCACATTACCCAAGAACCATTGCGAACCCGCTCAGAGAACTCCTGGATCTTGTCAAGAACTTTCCAAACTTCTGGTACAACATTTTTCCCATCACTTTGTATGACAGCATCCCTTGAAGCACGAAGGGCGACGTGAAGCACTGACCTGTTTTCCGTGCTGTTTATCTGAAAGTGAATCCAACATTATCCAAAATTGAAAAATAAAATCAAGAAAAAATAAAGTAGATATTCTGTGGACTAAAAGTGTAAAAATCAAATCACAAACCCATATATTGTATATGATAAGTTTGTTATTTTCTACAATCACGGTCTTACCACCGATAGTCTTTGATCGGTCGATAGTGTATAGTTTTTACACTTGCCATACATAGATAATATATTAAAGTCAAAATTAACAGAAGCAAATAATGGCATGAGTGTGTTTATGTTTGTGGACTGCAAAATTTTGTTAAATTTGAAATGACAATGACTCACATGTTCCCCGCTGTACATGCGGTTAATATTTTCTTTGAGCGATGCAGCCTACAAAAAATCAACAACAGAATCAATAATCAGAATTTTGAAAGTCCTTTTTCATGTGTTTACCGAATGATAAAAGATTCAATAGAAACTCCAAACCTCCGCCAATTTAAGTAGCCTTTGAATAGTTTCGGGAGTGGCTTGTTGCCTTGAATAGTCTAACAGAATATCGTCGAACTCACTACATAACATACAAAATCATAAAAATAAATTTCCAGCGCATGGAAAATAGGAAGTGGAATTCAGAATTTCCCTGTTTTGGACTTAGGAACTGAATAATATATTGTTTGATTACATGAGCATGGACTGGCACCGCTTATCATCGGTCAACAGATCGCGAAGATGCGTTTTCTTGATGTCCTCCACATGCGCCTGCTCAAAATTGAAACACAATTAATGATAATTTCGAATTGACAGTGAGAAATAACAACAACAGTGAAGTTGATCGATTTTCAATTTTGTTCAGTTACCTTCAGGTCCTTCCATGGCTGAGTTTCGGAGATGAGAAAGAAGGATGACATGAGCGCGAAGAGGGAGAATGTGACTCTGCGAGTGAATGAATGAATTGGAGACTAGCTTTGTGCGTTTGATGTAAGTCGGAACTTTCTTAACTTATTTCTTTCACATGACAGGTGCCAAATGTTGCAGGTTGAAGGAACAAAACTAAAGAGAAAAGCTATTTATATAATTCTTTTATAAAATAGTTAGTTAATCCATAATGTAAAAGAGTTATCTTAGTGTAACAAATTTTACTTTCATAATAATTCATAACAAAAAATTTAAGATTATATAAACCAATGTTTCTCTGATATTGAATCTTATAATTGAAAAGAAAAATATTTTTTTATTAAAATAAAAAAAATAAAAATCATATTAAGCGAATTAAAGTGATAAATTGATGTATTTAAATATATCATTATTATTTAAGAATGTAAATTAATGATAGTTGTAATAAAAAATATCAAGAATAAGTCAACTCGCTTTATTTAATTTTTTAATGAGCAAAGGTAGAACAAGTTGATCACCCAAGGTGTGCCCATATTTTGAGGATAGTTAGTGGGTTAACATATGAAAATACATAAAAAGAATATAAAAATATTCAAAACAAAATGCCAATTCATCTAATTGTAACACTTCAATTATTATTTGATACAAATAAATATCTACAATTTTTTAATTTTATTATTTCATGAATAATTAATTAAATTAATTAAAAATATATATAACTTTTTAAGAAAATATATTTAATTATTTTTAATACTAGTATTTAATTGAAAAATATATAAAAAAAATATCAAATCCTTATCTCTCTTTATAATAGTATATATATATATATATATATATATATATATATATATATATATATATCTTCATTATATAAAATTATCATTTTTTTATAAAATGATTGTTTTTATCCTTTTTTTCACTTATACACTACACTAAATAAATTTCTTTATTTATTTTGACTGATAAATTTGTAAATTAATTAAAAGTTAAGCTAAAAGTAAGAGTATAATTTAAAATTATTTTCAATTTATATGTTTTTTTTTAATTAAGAAATGAATTTGTAAGAAATAATTTGAAGGGAAAGTGGGAAGAAAGTGAATTTGTTTGGATTAAGTAAATAGAGTAAAAAGTTTATGAAAATTTGTGAGTGATATGAAGTGTGATTGAAATTATATTTTTTTTAATTGATAAAAGTATAAAAGTATAAATTTAAAAATTTACTCTTATATTTAAAATTTATTAAAAAATAATTATTTATTTATTTATAATTTATACTTATTTTTAATTAAAATATTATTTAAATATTTGATAAAAAAATTATATTAAATAACATTATTATTTTTATCTTTACTTTTTTATAATTAATATAATTATTATATAAATTTATTTATTTATTATTAAAAAATATATTTGTTATTTATATTTATAATTTATTATATATATAATATGATTAATTATGTTATTTTATAATAAATATTTTTTATAATTTTGGTTATAATTTTTATATTTTAATTGTAATTCTATGTTAAATAAAAATAAAAATAATTTGAATTTTAAAAAAAATAAAAATTAATTATGTAAATATATAAATATACAATTTTTTTCACAACTCTTTATTATTAAAAGGCGAAGAAAGTTTTGAATATATGTGTTCTGGTTTTTTTTATGTTATTTATAATTTATTATTTTGGTGCACAATAAAAATTTGTCTTTCTTCACTCAGTAATAAATAAGAACTAAAAGTTTTATAAAAAAGATTGTTAGCTTTGAACCTCTGTAAGAATTTGCTTTGATCTTAGGGTAAAGTGTTTCTCTCTATGCTCATTTTTTTAAACATGGAAATACATGCCATACTATAATCATCTTCATGTTGTCAGTTGAAGTTTCTATAATCAAGTAACTATGAACCAAAACACAAAGAGGAATAAGGAAATTATTATTAATAATAGTTCCTGCAAAAGTCAAAGTCTCAAGAGACAACATTTTCATACAATTACAAGTAACACAAACAGAATTCAAGAAATACTTCTACTTCCTGTAGCATAAAATCATTTATGGGTCTTTAATTCTCAAACTAATCTATTGAGATAACTGTTGATGACCAAAACTTCACCAAAAAAATCTTAATAGAATTTGGTTCTTGTCACTCTATTAAGAATAAAGTTGCTGATAAAAAAAGAGAGTTTAATTTTAGGTAACATGTGTTGAATTGTGACATTGCAAGTTTAGAAGACTCTTTTTATTACACAATATATATCATAAATAAATGAAATACTATATTTCTAATAATTTATATAGCATTATCTTTTTTTATCTATTTTCTCCAGTATTATACATACAGTAAATTATGCACACAAGAAAAATAAATAAAAAAAGCAGTGTTGCAATTAATTTTTTTTCTAATATTAAGCCATGTCTATGTCATTAAATAAATAACTAAGGAATTTTTACAAACTAATATAATAAAATATACTTGAATATCACAATAAATTTTAAAGAATGAAATTCTAGTTAGAATATAACAACAACTCAATTAAAAGATAAATAAATTTTGAAAAACTAGTATGAAAGACAAGGGTAGATGTTTCAAACTCATCAAGATTCATGTCTTGGAAGAAAAGAACAGTCTAAAATGAGAGTGAAAGCAGAAACAACAAGAAACGGGTACACTGGAACACAATCCAACCCAGGAATTAAAAGGTGAGGACGCGAAACCCGGGAAGAGACACAAGTGGTCAGACTGCAACACTGAGTCTGAGTAGTACAATACACCAAACCTTACCCCACTTCCCATTTTCACACCACCCTAACCCTAACCCTTTGGTCCACGCCTTTAACCATGGTTACTTACAGTTCCATTCCACGGGTTAGTATATGAACTCACTCAGTCAAACATCATCACCACCTTTTTTTAACCCTCCTCTATTCACTGTCTCTCTTCTATGTACCTGCACGTTAAATCTTTATTATTAATTGCAGAAAATAATTATATGTGTTATGGGAACAGCACAAGATTGGACAAACAAAAAGAGAGAAGAAGAAGTAAACGGGTTGAGTTCTTCTGATTTGGTTATTAGCTTTTATATTCCACTGTAAGTTCAGAAGGGTGTTTGGTTGTTTTAATAATAATGTTTAAAATCTGGATTCTGGTCAAAGATGTATCAGTCTACTTGCTTTTTGACGTATAGAGATATGGTTGGTTTTGCTTTGCATTAGAAAGAAGCAGAATCAGGAATCAGAAGATTTTACTGGTAGTGGTTGTATTGTATATGTTGTGTTCGACTAGTTTTAATGATCTATGAAAAACATGATCTAGGAAATTGTCAGATATTATTAAAGACAGAGTAGTTGGGGTGGGGGTAGTTGTTATTATTTGATAGAGAAGTATTTATGGGGAAAAAGAAACGACAAAGAACAAAAGAACTTTCGGTAGCGATTGCTGAGGCTTCATCCAAAGGAGGTGACACGGAGCATCATCAACAACAACAACCTCAGCCTCCTCGAAAGAGAGGGAGACCTCGTAAGGTTGTTCTTGTGGAAACGGAAAGCGAGGGGGAAAAAGTGGAACCAGAAGCTTCTGCAGCAACCATGAAAGAAGAACAACAACAACATGGGAAGCCACAAGAGGAGTTAATATCAGCATCGGCAACATGCACGGTGATAGTTACAAAGGAAGAGGGTGTGTTGGAAGAGATTCAACTCCCAAAAGGAGAACCCTCAAGAAGCAGGTCCAGACGCAAAAGCAAACCCAGAAAAAGCACTTGAAAATCCTTACTTTTTCTTTTATAAATTCCGACCCTTTTTGTTCTCCAGAACGAAGCAAAAGAAAGAGATTCTTGGACAATCGGAATAGATAAGGAGAAAGAAAAGAACTAACCACTTCTTGGGTTGGGTTATTGGGCTTGTCATGTTTTTCGAATGATTGAAATGGAAAACGCAAGCATCCAAAGAACTTTTTCTTCAGGTTCTAAGGTTTATCTAATCACTGGGCTATTAGGATTGTTTATGGTTGAATACAATGTTTCATTCCCAGAACTTGCTTTTAACTGTGATAGCAATATATTATAATCTCTTGAATGCTTGTTACTGAATATGTTGTCTCTTAATAGTGAAGATATTGGTTCATTCTTTGTTTTTCTCCTCCCTACAATTCTTAGCTGTTGCACACTTTTTGTCATAGGTTTTTATGTGTACAGCGAGCTATTATGCCAGATCAGATAAATATAATAAGGGAGGTGAATAGATTTACACCCTTTTTCTATAATGTTTTCTCCCCTTCATATCTTTTTGTCATATTTAAACACCTTTCTTTATAAACAATTTTTTTTTCTTTTATCTCAATATTTACTTTTTAGACGCCTTTTCAAATTATTCTGTAAAAGTTGAGAAATATAGCAATTTTCCTAATTTTAATAATAATGGTTGAATTTTCTATTTTACTCATTTCTTTATCCATTTAACATAATAAATACAAGTTTAAATTATTTAAAAGTTATTATAAAGACTAAGGATATGATAGGGTGGGGATACCAAATATGTCATTAATAAAAAAAAATTACAACTAGTTCAAAAATATATAACCATTTTCAAATATAACTAATCGGAAAATATAAAAGTAGTTGGAATAAATTTTATCAATAAATAAAAAATTTCAAAATTAGACAGGCCAACATAACTTTATAATTCTTATAATTCTTTGATACTGATAATTAAATTCTTTGCAAAAGTCATGAGACATCAACTTGAAGTTCTTCGTGGTAAGTTTGAAATAATTTGGATGAAATCTAAAAAATATATCACAAAATACTTTGCATGTGATAATTATCAACAAAGTACACGATAAAACTAAATACACAATGTTGTTGAAAAGATACTTTGAACTTTCACATCAAAATTTTATTTTGTTGTATGTGTTTTAAAATAATCGAAAGATATTGATTCTCTTTCACTTAGTAATATACATATATGAGTTTAAAATCTCCATGAAAAAAAGTTGAGTAACATATAAGAAAAAAAATATTCACAGACATAATCTTAAGATTTATAAGCTAAGAATGAATTAGAGTTATGAGAACAGATACATATTACCACCAACTAGTTAGACTATATAAGAGATTATGAAATGTTTATTTAATTAGTAATGATTTCAGTCTTAAATTGTTATTATATCCTTTCACCTATCTTTTATGGGTATGTTATTTTTTCTTGGCTAATGGTTGTTTTGGTTGTAAATTGACTTGAATGTTTAAATCTTATATGTAGATATTGCTTTTTTTTTTTTAATTTAAGGTGTTTGAAATAACTACGAACATTTGATTATTTTACCAAATCAATTATATGTGTAATTGATTGTTGCCATTATTAGAATTCATTTTTATTTAGATTAAAAAAATTAAGATAACTAACTATTTGATTAAGGAAAACAACTTGTATACATTACAGTACGTATGAATTTAAAAGAGAAAAAATGTAAGAAATTTTGAATGTAAGTGAAGATAACATATTTGAGAAAAGAAACTTTTGAAAATACTCATAAACTATAAATGTTTATACATATAAAATTAATATATTTTTTATAATTTCCGGTTAATGTTCTTAAACACACTTACACATTGTTCAGATACATTTTTTAAAATTGTAATTAAAAAAACTAATCATGTTCTTAAATTTGTCAAAAGGTTTGATAATATTTTTGGTGTTAAAGAAAATTTTGGCAGATCGTTGATGAAACTTGATTTTCAATTTGTTTTTTCCTGGACTAATCTACACTCTTACGTGGATTTATATAAATATGTATCATTAAATATTAATACGAGATAAACTTTTATCCTCAGACAATTATAATCAAACCAATAAATAAAAGGTTGATAAAGGCATTTGTTTGTAAAATATAATCATTTGTAACCTTTGCAATATGCAATTATTTTGTGCAAAAGATAAGCATATTACAAAAAAAATAAATCCAATATTTTATAAAGAAAGAAGGGAACATGTAATTATTTTTATAATGGAGATTACAAAACTGGAATAAAATTTGTCATTATTTTCACAGACAAAATTGTAATAAGAGGGAAATTATCTTCAAATATTTTTTATAAAGAGAAGGAAAAATAAAATTAATTTTCACAATAAACGTTATAAAATTGAAAACAAAATATGTATCTAAAAAAATTAACTATTTCCTAAAAAAACTGCTATAAAAAATAATAAAGTATTTTGTAAAGAAAAATGGTTAAGTTAGTGATGTTGTTAATCTATGTAACAAACAAAATAAAAGGTGATCATGACTCATTCCTTTCATTAATAAGCTCAGAGTTTATTTAATGGGTTTTAGTTTTGAAAACCACATTTAATATGATTTTAAGATGGGTATATTTTCCGAGAGTGTAAATTGCCGGGCAATCTTATTTTTTATATTCTTTAATAATTATGTGTGAATAACAAGATTTAATAACTTATATTTGATTGAATATAATATAATGTAACATAATATTTATTTTAATAGAATTTTTAATATGATTGTTAGGTCATGAACTTGAATAGTTGGTCATTTATGGTAATTGTCCGATCTATGAAGTTAACATTATGATGGAGTACAAATCAAGAGATCTCAATCAAGGAGTACATTAAGACATAATCAATTATGAGGTGAAGAAGTTACAATTCGGTCTATATATATCAGATTACGTTTTACATAAAGAAATATCTAATAAAATAATAGAGGGAGTACTTTTAACTCATATTTTATATTATATACTCATTATAATTTATGTTCTTACTGACTTGAGCAACGAAGTGTCATCGCAAAAGGAATCCCTTTTCCCGAAAGGTGCTTAAACGACGATCACAAGAAGCTCATCCAGATTCCGACTAACTTCAATTTGACTAGAACAATGATCATAATAAGATTGATAAGCTTGACCGTGATTAAATGGGATAATAGTATATAATTATTTTGCACTTATAGTTTTTTTCTTTAATCATTCATCATCATCTTTTTTTTTATTCTTTTACATAATTTGTAATTGAGTTTCATGTTAGATAAAAAATAATTTTGTTCTCATCTTTATATCAATTGATTGCATTATCTTAATTGAAGTTTTATTTCTTATGTGTTTAATGTTTCTTTTAGGTTAATTACCTAATAGTTAATTTTAATACGTAAAAAAAAACTCAAATTACATATTATATAAAAGTTAGTGATAATTATGATAGTCTTAGTTTAGGGTAAATTAGTGTGATTTTTTCAACCTAATGCTCATTAACATTTTTTTAATTGTGTGATTTGAAGCACAACGTATTTACTTTTATTGGTCCCATACATATAATTTAGGCTTATGTATTTTTTTTATTTAATTAAATTCAATCCACCCTTTATTTAAATGCTAAAAAAAAATACAAACAGAGCACTCTAATAAACTCATTTTAATACCTTTTATTTTAGTTAAATATTATTAAAATTTAAAAATAAATCTAATTTTTTATTTAACAAATCTCATCTCACTTAGTTGCATCAGTCACGACATTCTCAATCACTGCTCATTTGTCTCTCTAAATTCGCACTACAATACAAATACACTATACACAAGCACATTAGGATATCATGCAACAGGAATAATCCAACATTAAAATATCTTAGACAAAGGTAGCAGTCAATAAACTAGCGAAACTGAGATAGAATATAACATGAAAGCTCTGTTTTATGTTTAGTACATTTCAAAAATAAACAGAATTGGGTGTAATATTAGAGAGTGATAGATTTGCACTCCACTTTCATCAAAAGTGAAAAAAAAGCTCCATTCTGTTTTGTCTGGCGAGCCACACGCTACCATAGTGCTCCTTTCTCTATATTAAATTATTAACATAATATAATACAAGGAAATTTTACAAGAAACTATATACTGCTTTGCCTTTTCAACACAAGCTCAAACCTATGTCATTCTCTTATTCTTTATGAACTATTGATTCCTTAGTGACTCACTTTCAGAGATTAGATCGATTGTGGTAGGTGAGCCTGTTGCAGAAGTAGCTGTAGAGATTGAATTAGTTGGTGTATGTCCTTGAACCGCTTGAGAAGGTTGAAACAGATTTGCATCAGAAGCCTTCTCCTTTGAAGCATTCATGTTAACTTTTATCCTGCATTTGCAATAACTCAGTTTAATATGCTTCTTACAATAAGCTAACAATGATCCATTGTTACACAATAAACCAAATGCGAAGGAGACATAATGCCAGCTTGTAACAAAGTGACCAAACTAAACTGGAGTGCATCAGATGACGAATGAGATGAATCAGTTAGGAGCTTACTTGTTATGGATATTGACATATTCATCAGTTTCATCTAATATCTCCTCCTGAAATACACAAACATTTAATGAAGATGAATCAACCCATAAAGCTAAATTAAAAGGCAATAGAAGCAAAACTGCAACTTGTATATGCGTTCATAACAAGAATAATAAACATGAAGCTCTTAAGGCTCTGCCAGCAAAACAACCCATTCTAGCAGTTTGAAACATCTACATCTAGGTGGTCATGGATTGAAAATCCAAATAAATGGATATGAATTTCCATTTTAACATTTTAACAAGATCAAATTTAAATATTTAAATGAATTTTTTTAAATCTATTTAAAGAGGATTAAATCTATATTTAATCCATTTTGTTAATTAGATTAAATTCATTTTGTCAATTATATTAAATTTATTTTGATATGGACACAAAATAACTTAGCTCGAACTGGACTTAAGCCGACTAAACCTGAAAGCGAACAAACTCGGTTTGACATCGGCTCGGGTCCGGACGACTCGACAATGGCCCGAGCCTGGATGATTTGACATCAGCCCGAGCCCGTTCGACTTGACATCGTCCCGAGCCCACTCGACTTGACATCGGCTCAGACCCACTCGACTCCACATTAGCCAGGGCCCAATCGACTCGACATCGACCCGGGCCCGCTACACTCGACATCGGCCCGAACCCGGACGACTCGACATCGGTCCAGGGTCGGACGAATCGACAATGGCCTGGGACCTGATGACTCGACATCGGCTCGGGCCCGCTTGGTTCGACATTGGCCAGGGCCTAATCGACTCGACATAGACCCAGGCCCGCTCCACTCGCCATTGACCCGATCTCGAAAGACTCGACATTGGCTCGGGACGGCTCGGCTCAACATCGGCCCGAACCCAATCGACTCGACATCAGCCCGAGCCCAGGCGATTCAACATCGGCCAGGGCCCAGACAATTTGACAATGGCCCAGACCTGGATGATTCGACATCGGCCCGAGCCCGAGCCCGCTCGGCTTGACATTAGCCGGGTCCCAATCGACTCAACATCGACCCGAGCCCACTCAACTTGAGATCGGCTCGAGCCCAGACGAACCAACATCGACCCAAACCCGGACGACTCGACATTGGTCTAGGCCCAGACGACTCGACATTGGTCTAGGCCCAGACGACTCGACAATGGCCTGGGCCCGGACAACTCGACATCGGCTCGGGCCCGATCGGCTTGACATCGGCTCGGGCCGCTCGGTTCGACATTGGTTAGGGCCCAATCGACTTGACATAGACACAAGCGCGCTCGCCATTGGCTTGGGCCAGCTCGACTCAACATTGGCCCGGACCCAATCGACTCAACATCGGTTTGGGCCCGGGAGACTCGACATCGGTTCATGCCCGTTTGGCTTAACATCGGTCCAGACCCGAACGACCCGACAATGGCCTGGGCCCTGACGATTCGACATCGGCTCGGTCCCGCTCGACTTGACATTGGCCAGGGCCCAATCGACTCGACATAGACCCAGGCCCGCTCCACTCGACATCGGCTCGAGCCCAATCGACTCGACATCAGCCCGGGCCCGTAAGATTCAACATGGGCCCGCACCCAAACGACTCGACATCCGCCCAAACGATTCGAAAATGGCCCGGACCTGGATGATTCGACATCGGCCCGAACCCGCTCGGCTTGCCATCGTGATGGGCCTGCTCGGCTTGACATCGGGCCGGGGTTGCTCGTTTTGATATCAGCCTGGGCCCGCTTGGCTCGACATTGGTCAGGGCCCAATCGACTCTACATAGACCCAGGCGCGCTCCACTCGATAACGGCCCGAGCCCGTTCGACTTGACATCGGCCCGGGCCCAGGAGACTCAACATTGGCTCAGGCCATCTCGGCTCGACATTGGCCTGGGTCCAATCGCCTCGACATTGTCCCGGGCTCGGGAGACTTGATATTGACCCGAGCCCGTTCAGCTAGACATCATCCCGGGCTTGCTCAGCTCGACATTGGCCTGGGCTTGTTCGGCTTGACATCGGCCCGAGCCTGGGAGACTCGACATTGGCTTGGGCCCAATCGACTCGACATCAACCCGGGCCCGCTCCGCTCGACATCGGCTCGAGCCCGGGAGGCTCGACATTGGCCCAGGCCTGTTCGGCTCGACATCGATGTGGGTCTGACGACTCGACATCAGCTCGGGCTTGCTTGACTCGATATCGGCCCGGGCCAGCTCGCCTTGACATCGGTCCAGGCCAACTCGGCTCGACATCGACTCGGGAATTCTCGGCTCAAGAACAACCCGGGCACGCTTGGCTCGAAATCGGCTCGGGCCCGCTCGACTCGATATGGGCTCGGGACTGCTCGGTTAGACAACGGCCCGGACCCGCTTGGTTCGACATCGGCTGGATTTTCTTGGCTTAACTTGGATCAGGCTAAGTCAAAATCCATCCCTAAACACAATTTGGATAATCCAAAAATGTATCCAATCTATATCTAATCCATATCCAATTAAATGGATTGGATTTAAAATTCAAAAATATGGATTTGGATTTAAAATAAATCCATTTGAATGGATTAAAACTAATATAGATATGGATAATTATGGATTGTATTTTATAATTTAGTTTTTTTTTTCCCTTATCTACATGTAAGAGGGAAGTAGTCCTGCAGAATTCAAATCAGGTAGTTCCTTCTTCAATAACTAACCATAGAAATAGCACTTAATCATCCATACTGAGTGAAAACAGGGAAGGAACATTGGATGGCGAATTGTGCATCGGCAGAAGATAACAAATGGTGAATATAATAGGGATGAAAAAGCGAAAACAGATACACAGGGCTAGATAATTTGGAGCACAAACTACTAATTATAAATGCACTAAAGCATCTAACCTGAAGAAGCTCTTCGATGACATCCTCCATTGTAATAACACCAACAACCACTTCATTAAGTGGAAATACTGGCAAGGGCGCATTATCAAGGTCCAGGATGCAGTATGAACAACCTCTATGTCGCTTTTTAAAAGCAGGAGTTGTTGGTGGACTTTTCTTTGCTTGAGCTCCATCAATCTTAGTAACAGTAGGCAAAGTATCACCTGACTCCAATCTAGAACCTATATATGCAGCCACGGTGAGGTATAAAAAGATAGTCACCAAGAGTTTCACCGAGTCAACCACAAAGGATCTTAATACTAAATAATACAGTAGAGCATATATATAAACATGCAGGAAGAAAACCACAAAAGTGTGAAGTAAAACCACACGGTTCTGAAAATGACCTTCAAAGAAGGAAACCCAAATTTTGAATACAAATGACAATATCTGGGTACAAAAGCTTCCTAAAATAATCAGGAAGGTCAGCAGACAGGAGGACTGATGACACTCAAGGGAACTAAAGTACAATTTACCATATCCTGCTTTATGAGTTCAACAAATTGCAAACCACACATAATATTTCGAAAGCACGTACTCAACAAAAAAACTGAAATTTATTCTACTTTTATTTAAATCTCTACCTTTATCCAAGGGTGCATTCTCTCCCTTATTCTTATAGTTGTCCCTGTCATGTTGTTCCCCATCTTTGACCTTTTTTGGGGCCTCGTTTTTACCGTTTAGATCCTTATACACTACTGCAATATGACTGTGACCCTTCTGAAATTCGTTCAGTATATCATACAGAGGCATGTTCTCTGAAACACTGCAGGATGAATAAATAATGACTACCTTGTAACGGCAATGGCAAGCATATAAACCATACACATATGCGATCTAGTTCGTATGTAAGCACAATGTATCCCATCTCATGTGTGAAAAAGGATTACCGAGGAATTTTTCTGATGACCATTTTTCTTAGAGGAACTGCAGCCTTTGAATCAACCATAAAGAGATTTTTCACCTGGGCATACAAGTGAACACAACATTAACTAACAAAGAATGAGTGGCATAATCGTGCAGACCTGGTAGGCTAAGGCTAATGCTGGATTTTCTCTTTTTTACTATTTCTCACGCAATATTTTATTTCAGAGTGATTTGACAGTAATGTTTTATTATATATCAGTTATACCCTTCTCACAATACCAGATCCACAATCTATTACTCGTACGTATATCATAAACAATAATCACAATCAGGTCTGCTAGAAGACCTCACTCAGGCTTGACATCAATCCTTATAAATTTTTTCCTTCATTTATATATTTTTCATGCATTTCATCCGAACAACCATTATAACAGTAAAAAAAACAATAGTATGATATCGATACCATTTGATGTAGCCAAAATGCACCAACTTACAAAACCGAACAAATAATTTGAAACTTGACTTAATAATGTTCACCACAACAATATGATTACAAGAGTTATAACACAGACATTAATTATGGACATTATCTGAAACTAGCCATCTATAATCCTGTGCGTTTATTTACAAAATCTGAAACGGAAGAAAATTAGAAAAATTACCAGAACAAGTCCAATGATATTAGTCTTTTCTCCTGCATAAACTGGAACTCTACTATGACCAATTGTCATTATGGAATTCAGTGTCTCCCTTCAGTGCATACAAAAAGGACATAGTTAGAACAAAATAAGACCTAAGAATAGTTGAGAGAACATAAAGAATTCACAAACCCACAAATTTAGAGTTGCATCCAGATCAAGGGAAAATGCCTTTGAAATGGGAGTCATGGCATCTTTTGCAGTCTTTTCTGTCAACTCAAGTGCCCCAGTAATGATGGTCGTTTCGTCATGAGTTAAATCTCCTCCTTTACCGGCCTACAAAAGAACACAATCAGTATCCATGTTCATGAGAGCACACAACAGTATCATTCTGAAATAACTAGAGCATAATTATTATAAATTTGAAACCCACGCTCATAATAATAATACAGAAGCACGTCTTAAAGCATTCAAATGAATATAAAGGCATTAGTTTTATAAATCCTCTAAAACTTGGATCTCCAAATTTTCAATTATATATATTATAGACACACACCTCATTTCCATGAAAATTCACAAAAGTCTTGAGCTCTGCCCTCTTCAAAAGGGCAGCATGTCCTTTACCCAACATCCAATCAAGAACCTGAAAATATAATAATCTCCATCAGAATTTTCTTTTAATATAGTAATCATACAGTTTTTTTATCACGCCCATACATATCCCCTTTCAGAGATATTCTATCCACGTAGTAAATATTCACACCTCTCCTAAAATGATTCAAATTTTAAACCTTAGCTCTAGTGTGAAATAGCGTGATTGGTTTCCCATTTCAGATATAAACTAAAAAACACAGCTTTCGCTTCTCAACTGTGATTCCCTGTTTTCAACTTCTCACATCCAAACATCTCATTCAACTCCTCACTAACAGCTTGCAGTGACTTGCAATCTATAAAAGCATACCTTGCTGATTGGATAAGAAACGGGGTAGAAAACAAGAAGAAGAACACGAACAAATGGAGCCAGCGTTGCTCCAACCGTTAATCCATATCTTGTGCAAATTGCTTGCGGCAATATCTGCACCGATCAAGAACAGGTAACCTCACTCAAAAAAACAGTCCAAGTTCGATTACTCATATGACACAAATCAATAGTTACCTCTCCAAACACGAGGATGAGAGTGACCGAAATCAAGATTGCAGCAGCAGGATGCACCAGCGAATCAAGAAAAATGGGGAGAGCCTACAAATAGAAACATTAAAATTCATAATAATAATAATAATTATTATTATTATTACAATGAAAGGTTAAATTGGTTAATTGACAATACCTCCATGGCTAAGGAGTTTCCAATTAGAAGCGTGCAAAGCAGAAGATGCTGGTTCTTGACCACTGGATAAATTTTAGCTGCAAAGAAAGAAAGAAAGAAAGACAAAAGCGATGAGTAGGAAGAAGGAGTGATACTAAATTAGAATTGTTGGAAGGAGGAAAAGGGGATAGTGCGAACAAGCGTGAATTCGATCCTGAGGACGGCCAGATTTCATGAGAACTTCGAGGTCGACGAGTCCAAGAGACATGAGTCCGAGAGTGAGACCAGCCATTAGGCCCGCGAAGCAGACTAATCCTACGATGACCAACACGTACAATGAGAACTTTGTGCCGCAACACGGTATCTCCGCCGCCATCTCTCTCTTAAGACACTCACACACTACGAAGAAAGCACTGCACGGCCAAGGTTGTTTTTGTTCTCTTATTTTAAGGTAAGAGGTTAGGCGATGCTGATGTGATCAGCTTTTTCCTTCAGTGGTTTGCGGTTTTGGGAGTTGTTGTGTTTCTTACATCACAATAAAGTGCGTGTGTGTGTGCATAAAGAGAATAATAAATAGTAATAATGATGAAAATACCTAATTCCATTCTTTCTTTATTGTTACAGTGCATGTTGACTGGTTTTCCCAATTCAAAGTCTGACTCGTGTCACTTTTCTCCTGCTTTTACTTCCTCTTCTCACACATCGCTCCACTCACAAAACAAATCACATAGTTTCTTTATTGGTAATTAGTTTTGGGAAAACATTTTCTTGAACCACAGATAGTAACTAACATAACCTCTTTATAATAATATAATAAATACTTTAAATTAAAAAATATTAATTTATTAGTATATAAAATGTATGTTTTTACTTGATGATGATAATATACCATCATCCTTAATTTTGGAACCTATATAAGTACTGTATATTTTTGTTTACAGTAAATTATCATTTCACATCTTCTTCTTAATTCTTTCTATTAATAAAATATTATATTTAAATGAAAAATTTAAAATTTAAAATAATAATAATATATGTATTTTACAAGTTACTTTCGCAAGTAACGGAATTTCTTTACTTGCTGTATTCTCCCAAATTTTAATATTCGGTCTTGTTCTTCTTTCCACCTTCTTGGCATGATATCTTTAATGAGATTTTAATACTCAAGTAAATTTTACAGTTGTATATATGTTTATGATGAATTTTTATTTATAGTTATAGTTTTGAATCTTAAAAAATTATTAATGTGGTCTCATTGACTTCAATTTGTTCGATAATTGTGTTTAACGGCATTGTTATCTTGAATTTTAAATATAAAAAATTTGAAAGTTATAAAAAGAAAGAGAGAAATATAACTAATAAAATACATTAAAGGCTTATTAATTTTTTATTATAAAATTTATTTCGTATACTTTATTAATAATTTTTTATTATCATTTAGCATATTATTGTTTTAAAATCATTCAAACTTGGAAAACCTCTAACACAATCTCATTTTGCCTACCGTATGGACATAGGTATCAGGATATTTAAAAGCACATGCAATTTATTATCAATTCAAATCAATACTCTTTCAAAAGGTAGTGAATGGGGTTGTCGTATTCAATGCATAACAATTTTTAAGTTAATTTATTATTAGATAATATAATAGTATAAAAAATTTGTATTGTCATTAAATATTTTTTTATTCTGAAAAATGAATTTTATATTCTGCTAAATAAAAGTTCATACTTGACGCTAACCCCAGAGAAGAGTTTTTAAGTGAGTATAATTATTTCAAAAAAAAAATCTGATGGTGTTAATTATTACAGAAAATTATGTAAAAATTAGGACCTATAATTACTTCCTAAAATACTAAAATTGGAAATAAAAACAACCGCGAAGAATAAGCAAATAGTTTGATTTTTTTAATAATCACACGAATCTGTAATTAAGCAAAATAAGAAAATTACAATAGTTAATATTTTTATTTGTTAGGAACATTTTACAGGTATGGAAGTTTATACTGTAACCTGGGATAATATTCCTGGAAAGTTGTTCGGTTGGATACGCATTTCTTGGCTTCTGCGTCACTGTTCTTGCATTAAAATATTTGAAGGAGATGGAAAGACGGTTTTGCTTATCTGTTTTCTCCATTCATTTGTCCTTTTAATCAAATTAAAATTTTCTTACTTGGTTTTGTTGGGTATGAAGTCAAAACCAATGACAAGACACCATGTATATAGTTGAAGCGCAGGTGAACATTGTTCTGTGACTTTAAGTTGGAGATGGTTGGGTATGAAGTCAGGACCAATTGGATTGGGATGAGTAGACACCATGTTTTAGTGAGTGAGCTTAATCATTGTGTCCCTTTATTATCTCTATTTATTTCTATTTAAAGAAATAATTGTACTTGTAATTGGTGTGCAACAGAATATAATGAAAACCTAATAGTTGTCTGTGTGATTGTAGATTGTAGTTGGCGACCGAACCACGTTAAATCATGTGTTGTTTATTTTTCTGCAGTTGATTTGTGATTGTGTGTTGTTTCCGCGTGCGTTTTTCCCATCCGATTTTGCTGTAGATGGATTCAGGAATTTAATTTTAGTAACACGTGTAAACGATCCTAAAAATAATTTTAATATTAGTGTGATCAGAGAATATAATAAAAAAAACTTCAAATTATAAGTTCATTCTAATTAAATTTTGCTAATCATAGTTTTGTTTTATGATTGGTTTGGGTTACTTATAATTATATTTTTAATGATTTTTTTTTGTAACGAAGTATCACACTTACAACTCGAACTTGATGACAACTACTATTGATTACTAATGTATAAATTTTAAATAAATAAACTTATATATTTTGATCCAATTTTTACAGTATATTTGTATATAACTATGGATTATTTTTAATTATTTAAAAAAAAAATCACACATTTTAAAAATAAAACTCACATAAAAAAACAACCCAAATAAACAATCAAGCAAGCAAAATAATGGTAAGTGTCGTTTAGGATTTAGATATTTTATGAAGAAAAAAAAAGGATTTGCATGCTGTTAAGAGTATGTTTTAAGTTTATGTGAGTGACTAAAAAGAGATCATTCTTTTAAATAAATTTTAGTATATCAAGAAATTAGTTTTTGAATGTATATTAAATAATAATTAAATCTCTATGCTTATTTGATGGTTAACACGTAATATATATTCAGATCTTAAAACAAATGGCATTTCTTTCCAAATGCATTCAAACAGTAATTCATATTGAAAAATAAAAAGTGACACTAAAAATTAAGCCAGACAAAGTTAAGAGATTGACATTATAGTTTACACAAGAAAAAAGAAATAGTTACATGCAAAGGGGAAATCCACTCTTCATAAAAGTATTTTATTGAAAGAAAAAAATGCATCTTATCTTAAACACCACGGTTTCAGTTATTTAAGCAGATAATGTGCAGTTAATATATTATAACACTATGACATTGTTCATCTCCTATGTTTCGAAATTAGGATCATCACGCTCAGGCACGTTGATACTGCCATCCACAAATTTTAGTTTTCTTGGATAAAATGTGTTATATTCTAAAGTTTTAGGATTTAATTAGTTAGAATTTAATTAGTAGTTTTATCATTTATCTTTAGTTGGGATTTAATTAGTTAGGATTTAATTAGTAGTTTTATCATTCATCTTTAGTTGGGATTTATCTTTAGTTGGGATTTAATTAGTTAGGATTTAATTAGTAGTTCTATATTTATCATTTATCTTTAGTTGAGATTTAATTAGTTAGGATTTTATCATTTATCTTTTTGTCATTTATCTTTATCATTTGTTATCTTTAGTACTCTATAAATAGAGTATTAAACTATTATTGAAAATATCAATAATATATGCACTTTGTTTTCGTTTCTCAATTCTCTATCATTGTTCTTGTTCTTGGTATAATCGGAAGTCACCTAAAGGTTCCCTTTGTCCAAAGCCTAATCGTTATTCGAAATCTCTTACGAGAAGACCTAGATGCTTACACACGATCTTTCTTATCAAAATGACTATCATATTTCTCTTCCAGAATGATAATTATGTTCCTTGAGTTGAGGAGTGAAAAGAACGGCTCCACGATTTTCATGGGGGATGTAGGTAGTATGCAAAGGAGGGATTCATATAAAGATCCATGACAAAGATGTTCTCGATGGTTGAAGAATCAATAAAGACGAAAAAAATGAAGAAGAACGAGCAAGAAACCAAACAAGAAGACAAAACAAGAAAACTAACCAAAAAAAGCGGAACACAAGCAGAGCAGGTTGAAAAACTTGCTAAGAGATTGAAAAATAAGAGAATGCTCTGATACCAAGAACATTAAAACAGTGATTCATATTGAAAACAAGACTAAAATAAAAAATTAACCTGGACAAAATAAAGAGATTCACATTACAATGAGAGAAAAGAAATAGCCGTATGCAAAGGGAAAATCTACTTTTCATAAAACTGTATTAGTGAAAGTAAAAAAACTATACCATGTCAAAAACAACAAAGCGTTTATATATAAAAAGAGAAGGTAAAACTTAACAACAAAACAATACAATAAACCTTATTCTCACCATCTATATAAAAAGGAATCATTGATTCTAGTATTTGTGATTTGCGTTTTAAGAGAATTAACGGAAGATCAAAGTGGTGATAATTAAGCCATTTAGTCCAATTGAATTGAGACAGATAAACAAATAAAAAAAATGCAAATGATTAGGTAAGAATGAGGTCGGACACACGTATCAGACACTGATACTCGTAAAACACGTATCGATGAAGTATATAATTCAAAAATATTTGTTGAATTTTTAAAAATTCTAGCAAAGTTCTAACACAATTATAAAAATGAGTTAATTTTTTAAAAACTGAAACTTATTGTATAAATATTAATATGATTATAAAAATAGGGAACAAATCCTTTTGAACCAGTCATGAGAAACATTTTTGTGCTAAAAAAAATGAAACATCCTTGTGAATATAAATCTTTATTGTCAATTTATATAATTCATAATTATATAATATATAAATTCGTGTTTCCGTCTCCTACATTTTAGATATTATACGTATATGTGTTCGTCTCTGTATTATGATAAGAAATAGTAACAAATGAGTTTAATAAATTATGTTTGCTTACATGGCAAAGGCGCTTATGAGATGTATATAGAGTGGGTTGAATAGTTGTTTTGTTGTTATCCAAATTGAGGCACCCACCATTTGTAGTGGGAACCACAGAATGTCACTTTTGCGGTTGAAAAATGACAGGCGAGGCAGGAAAGGGTCGGGCTATGCAGTTGTGGTAGTCGTGGACTGCATTGTTACCTTGCCTTTCACTAAGGCAAGAAGCTGGATATAATTTAGGCATCCTTGATTGTGTGTGGTTCTCTTTTCCTTATCCCTACCCCAAATCTTTAAACTCCTCTATATATAAATAACATGCATTATCTTCTTCAGAAGCCCCTCTTAATCCCTTATTTTGTGTAACACACAACCATGTCAGATAAACTAAATGGGTTGCCTGAGGACAAAGCATGGCAAGAGCTGAAGCTCCCAGACTTGCTGAACACTGATGCTGTTAGAGAAATCCATGCAACTATTGAAAAAGAATGGGATTTCCTTCAAAGGTCAGCTTGCCAAACTGCTGCGGGAAGGGCTCTGTGGAAGCATGCCATCCATGATCCACTCGCTGATTTACTGGCAGGGGAAACTTACTTGAAAAACCTCCATGAAAAGATCAAGAAAGACCGTCTCAACAATGCTCGTGAAATTTCTGGAGTCATTCTTGCTGTACGAACCCTCTGGTTTGATTCTAGGCTAGAAGATGCCCTTAATTCCCCTAGTGGCAGAGCAGCTCAGGTTGTTCTCCTTGGCGCAGGTTTGTCCACACTCAGCCATTAATTTAATTTTGTATAAACAGCTTTCGTCTTTTTTTTTTTTAATTAATATTGGTAACAGTAACTGATCAGTTAACCAACCGTTATTTTGAGGTGCGAATCTATTAAGTTACTCAGAATAAGTAATTATTATGTTGGCCAAATGTGGCTGTGCGATTTTGTAGCCTCTCAAACAATAATAGCGTTAGGCTAAAACATTGGGGACATTTGGGTGAAATTACTAACGCCTTCAAGATCACGTTACAAGCTATTTAAAGGCCACCTCATTGATTTTGACAAACCGATTCGTTTATCATCACTAGCCATTTTTTGGACCACAGTCTATCTAACCATGAGCTAAACATAATCAATGACATCACCATCTAGTGCATGTGTCCATATTTTTACTCACGCCATTCCAGATAATTTTTTTGCAACACAAATTCCTCAGAAATTAGGTTGTTAACAATCCATGCCTAAAGCATTATATTTACCCTGCTAATTCCATATACTCGTAATTTTCCCGTACACAAACTATATATTGATGAAGTTGTGGAAGTTTTAATGTAGGAATGGACACGAGAGCATATCGTTTGAGTTGCTTGAAGGACAGTGATGTGTATGAGGTGGACTTTTCGGGAGTGTTAGAAGTAAAGACCACTATTTTACAAGCAGCTGAGGACTCCGCATACGACTCGCAGCATATTATGTCCAAAGCGAAATCCTTAACCAGAGTAGCAGCCGACATAAGAGAAAATGACTGGATGGAAAAGCTTGAGATTGCAGGATACATGCCTCAAAAGAGCACTGTTTGGATTCTAGAAGGTATAATCTACTATCTCACCCAATCCCAAGCCATGCAAGTGCTGAGAATTTTAGCTAACAAATGCTCCTTAACCCACACAGTCCTCTTAGCAGACTTCATGAATAAGTCATCAACCACTCTATCCAATTCAGCCTTCCAATTTTACAGCGATTGGCCAGACCATCTATTGCCATCCATAGGGTTCACTAATGTAAAACTTTCACAAATTGGAGACCCAGATGCCCATTTTGGTCTCTTAAATGATCCATTAAACCTCTTCAACAAGCTCCGCAGTTTGCCCAGATCGCTACAAACAAATCCAGACGATGGGAAGCCATGCTGCCGATTGTACTTGGTGGAAGCTTCTGGTTCACCTGATCAAAATGTTTCACATAATGGGCCAACCACTCAGGCTTGATATGTATAACCACCTTGTCTCCAATTCATGTCTAATCGTAATCTTGTCTAGATGTTCCTCGTTAATTGTATTGTACAACTAGCACATGGGAAGTAGGTATCACATTTTAATTTGCAAATTCGTCCAACAATTGTTGGCCAATATATCATGTCGCTCGTATAATTTATATTCTACACCGTCGGCGAAGTGCCGTGGGGTAAACTATATAAATAACCTAAGGACCTCAGCCTTCTTTTCTCTTTCCAGTTCTTAATGGAAGAATTCAAGTCTCTTCTGTGCGTAAAATGATGAAAATAATGCTAGTAAATAAATAATGCAGTTATGTCTTACAAATACACCCAGTCATAACTAACAAAACCTGGCTAATGTCAAATCTCTCACTCTATAAAATTGAAGCAACAAATATAGAATGTTCAGAGCAATTTTTTTAAAAAATAAAGAGCTGACAATCATTTTAATTTTGTGATCAATTGTTATATCTTATTCAACACATTTCTATGTGTGAATTTTAGTATTATAAAAAATTAATGTTTATTAAATATGTTGTGATATTACCTGATTATAAATAAAAAACTAAACTCTGAACGAAATTCTCACCTAATGAGGTATGTGAAGTAGCTCTTGTCTTGATTTGGCAGTTTCCAAGATGGGGGTTGTCCCATTTAAAAAATACATTTATTACTTTTCTCCCAAGTTTGAAAGTACACAAAAATCTTCAGCAACCATAACATAACTCCCCCCTCATTGAAATAGCAGTCTCTTTCAACAAGGCATATACGTATCTTTGTACCTTGGATTGGAGGAGTATCTATAAACTGATGACAACTGGGCAGTAAACATCAAAAAGAAAAATAAATAACTTGACAGAGTGCATATAGCATCAACAAAAATGTCCCATCTAAATTAGGTACCAGTACAAAAAGATAGCATCGATCAACAAAAAATACTTCCAGCTAAATCACACTACATCATTTAAGATATCGTGACAAATTTAGAATCTAAATTAGAGTAATAACGGATCCCGTATCGCATGCATTTATTTGATCCCTTTTGTTGAAAGCAGGACATTCCCCACACAGTTCCAAACAAAAAGGGAAACAGCCTTAGTTTAAGATTTAAAACGCTCATATTTTTTGGCTGATTTTAAGAAATCATTTCAGAACATCCTAGCATTTACCTTTACTTAGAAATTACCAAAGTTTATACCATATTCAGTATATCAAATTATGAACACATCCCGTAATATCAAAAGGATAAAGCTATTAAGAGCATGAGTGTTTCCTCTCCGAAACGATTCAGAGGATTGAATGCATTGAAAAAGAATATCAGATGTGTATTGACAGAGTGCTTACAGATTTTAGATTGAGAGAACAAATAAGTATTTTAAAGTACGGCAAGAGCATATTTTGGTATTCTCGGCAGTCAGCAAACCGGTGATAACAGATAATTGGTTATTTACACCAATAAGCTCCCTGAGGAACAAGAGAACGTATTAGCAAAGGCATAAACCCAAAGCCTTGTTCAGACAGTTTAGAGTCAAAACAATATTCAGGTCTATTTGTTGATGAAATTATACACTAACATTTGTCTGTTTTGAAAGTGCAATCTGTTATTGAAGTATAAGACTATAGATACGGCCCACCTTTTTCATTATGGTAGATAGTAACTAGAAAATTTTTAAAAAATCAAAGGAAAGTAGGCACTTGGAAAAACGAAGTGCTGAATTCAGAGGATATAGACAGAAGCACATACTTGCGCGATTTTTTAAGGATCAACTTTCCACATCAAAAAGTAGGAGAGGCTATTCTTTACAGTTAGGTTTCAACTTTCAAGGCAATCCCTGATTCCCTGCTCAAATTTGTCGAGATCAGATATGGTATCTGATACAGCATCCGCTATCTTTTCTCTGGGAAAAAAAAGAAGGATTTTAGGGACAACCCATTGATACAATAATCAGGTAATAAGCACCCGAATAATAAATAAAATTAAAACAAGCAACAATAACTTTGAAAGATAAAACTTGGTCTCCTTAATACTTGAAGAGGGTAGAAAAAAAAACAGGAAACCAAGACAGGCAGCAAATCATGAGGAAAAAAAACATATAAAGCAACACTTTTATAATTTAATCCATAATAGATAAATCCTTCCAAGCATTAAAAAACAAACAATTAAAGAGATTTTATGATTTAATCCAAATAGATAAATCCTCCAAAACATTAATAAACAAACAATTAAAGAGAGGCAATAAAATCAAGTCTTTTGGATGAAGCCCCCTTTGAATCAAATGCAAGAACATCTTATTTTAATTGTTAAAAACAGAAGAATAAATCTTAAGAAAGTTTCAAAATAAATCCAACCTATGTTTCGGAACATTCAACCAGCTTAACTACTACTTTTCAGAAACTAAGAACTTCTCAAACAAATCCCAGTTCTCCTCATTTTTTGTACATCAAGCCAATAAAAAATTACAAGTTCATTCCAAGTCACAAAACCTCAGGTACTGCTCTCATTCATCAAGTAATTGATATTAAGTGCAGTTAGGCATAACATGAAATAAATTGTAACAAAAAAATGAAGTGAATATTATTCATTAATAGTCAATACTAAGATTTGGGGGTCAATGAACTAGGTTCACTTCTTTCACAAATAACATAGAGAATTTTCTTGAATAAAAAATAGTCTTTCTAAAAGATATTCCTGGAAGCAACTACGACAGCAAAAATACCTATGCGATGCAAGTTGAATGTTGGTTTCACTTGCCATCCCACTGATAGTGCTGAAAGATCTGCATTTTAAGAAGCGATGTGGTAAACAAACATTCATCTTTAGATGCAATCAAATTAAATGAACAGCATGTATTTTGCTAAGAAATATGGAAAACCACGGTTCAGGAGAAAGAAATAACAGAAATTTAGGAATTTGATATCAGCTGTCAAGAACTAACTCTCCTGAAAACCCAGGAATAACTTCGTTACATTATCATATACCCCATCATGGAAGAGCCACCTGGGCTCCAAGGGAATACATAAATGAGAAGGCCAACTTCAAGTGGTAAGTTTCAGTTTTATCAAAACAAATTGGAGAGGCAAGGATCAAACTATTGAAACACTTGGGACTTAGCTCTGATATCATACGAAAAAATTATTCTCCTAAAACTTCAACGGGTTAAGGTTCGTTGTATTTGTTACATTTCTATCAGTTATCACGACACAAGAAAACCTCTTAATAATATTCATAACTGAAAGTAGAAATCTATCTCCATTTCTGCACAGCAGTCCCTTTTATAAGCATGATAAACTAGAATAGTCAGTAATAATCCCCCTAGAAATTTTGCAATCCAAATAATATCCTTATAGGAACATAATTGTATCAGAATTGCCATAAATTTATCCAAAATAACTACATAGATGCTCTGAACCTAATTAATTACGGCCAAAACTCCATCTCAACCATTAAAACCAAAATATTTAGTTATACTAGGCCTACCTTTGTCCTGCATCATATTGGTTAAAGAAAATTGCGACATATAATGAAATAAAATGTGAAACGCTGGAAACAAAATCTTCCAGATAATCATGCATAGAAATTAAATGATTTTGCCACTGCATTGCACTTCAAACTGCTCACTTTGTTGTAAACTACAAAGAAATATCATTAAGCAGCCTGGACACTTAGACTAAACAAGAAATACATTAATAATTTTGCTATGCGGGGCCAAAATATTTCTGCTTGGGATCAGTCAGTTTCTTGAGATTTAAAAACAATTCAAGTTCAATTACACCATTTGCTTGTATATGTGCATTAGACATAAAATATTAAATAATAACAAATTAAAAGAGAATTTGAGAACCACAAGTTGGTGCAGTAAGCTACAGCACAACAATGCTAGAAATTGGATACCTTGTAAGATTATCTAGCAAAGCTTCGGCTTTCAACTTTACAGGATCCTTATTTCCAAGCAACGAAGCCGCATTCTTCACAATCAACCGAAATGTGCACACCTGCGCATAAAATGACAGTGGAGGCTAATTATGTCTCTATCCAAATGATTCTTGCACTTGAGTAGTAGCATGCTTTTTTGGGGACAGGGACAACAGCAAAATAAGATCCCCAGAGGGAAAGAATGGGGATGGAAATAATATTTCTGGCTTTGGTGAGAGAAGAAAGAGAAGAAATAATTTTTAGAAAATGGTGAGACCCGCTTTTTAACATATTTCTATTCATCTCTTTCCTTATCTATTCTCTATTTCTCTTCAACCCTCTCTCCTTATCTACTCTTTATTTTTCTTCAACCAAACACCTTTTAGTTGTCTATTTCTACTCTACCAACATATATTCATCCTATCTATTTCTCTCCTTCACCAAACAAAATATAAAAGTCTCCTTTTAACAGCCTTAAATAATGCTAAAAGAAATGTCCCGTTTTGCACAAGAAACTTATCACTAATAATTTGAAGATATTTACACCGCCAGTCAATAAAATATTATTCTAGATATGGTCTTAAAATAGGAAAAAAAACAGTATTTTAACTGATAGCTTAAATTTTTTTAATACTATAATATAACTGATTAACATGTGTGGTAAGTTTATTTACTTTTAGATAATACTTTAAAAATAATATTAAATAGGATTTTTTATTGGTGCATAATAATGCATGCCTATGAAACTCTTTAAATGATAAAATTTGGTTGTAAAAAGTATTTTATAATATTTGGTACTATAAACAGTGTAGATTATTTTAACTCTGACATGTATAAAAGTTAAAATCACATTTTCCAGTAAACTATTTTATTTAAAAATTCGAGTGATCGGTTTTTGGAATATGAAAACATTTTGATAATTGACTCAATTACCGTAGTTGATTACTATTTTTCTATTATGTCATCCAAACCCTAATCAGTGAAACATGCGAGACGTTGGAATTATGCAAGGCATTAGAGGGCGAACACAAACCTCTACTCCACTCTTGGCTTGGAAACTGACGAAAGAACTCCGGTCCTGAGGTACGCAATCCCTAGCAGCAGATATAAATAGCTGCCGAATCTTCTCTAAATCCTCATCCGTATAAGTAGCGTCGGTTTTCGCTGCAAATGGAACCGAATCGAAAACTGGTCAAGCTACGAAGCATTGCAGGCGAGTAAAGGGGAAAAAACGTACTGAGAGTGAGATAGGCAGAGCGAAGGATTTGGCGGGAGGCATCCACGGGGTCCAATAGGAACTTGGAGGCCTTCCGTTTCTGCTCTTTCAGCCAATTCTTTGGTCCTGCTGCGCAACAATTTCAATAATTAGGGTTTTCTCGAATGCGACGAGAAGCAGCGAATGTAGCTGGGGAAGTAGAAGAAGAGTGGTGCCTACAGATGCCAATGTCAATAGCGGAGGCAGGTGGAGAGAGCGCGAGGAAGGAGAGCAGAGCGATGTCTCTGCGAGAGAGAACTGAGTAAGGGGAAGAGGAAACGGTGCGTTTTGCAGGGAGTGAAGAGCGCGCCGTATCGGGGGACAGAAATATGGCTGAAAAAGAAGAAATGGTGGAAACGACCGTTGGCAACGGCATCGCAAATGCTTGCTTTTGCTCACTACGTTACCTTTGCGCTATTCTTCCGGGTCCAATTGTTTCTTCTTTCGTTCTCTACATAATTTCCATACCAATATATAAGGGGAAATTAATATCGTTATTTTAGGGATATAATAAACATATATCTCGAGGGAAAGTGTTACCATTTCATTTTCTAACCATTTTGATGATTTTTTTAGTTTAATGAATTTTACTCTTTTTTTGTGCTTGATTTTAATTTTTGCAGAATAATTCTTTATCTTTAAATATTTGATATTTTCCAGCACTTTTTAGTTATAGGTAATTTAATATTAAAAAAATATTAATTAAGATAATCAAAGTAATACAAAATATCTTAAATTAAGAAAAATAGATTATTTCTAAGTATATAGTTTAATTAAATAATATTTTTATCATTTAACATAAATAAGATAACTATATATATTATTTTTACTTTTTTATTTAATAATTTAATTTTAATATTATACTTTATTAAAAAATTACAATTTACTTAGACTCTTATAATTTATTTTCTATAAATTATTTGTATATTATAACTTTAAACAGATGTAATATAATTCATTTGTTAATATCTCACAAACAACAAATTTTTCTTCAAACATTATTTTTTATTATTAAATATGGTTTATGATTTTAGAGTTATTGATTATAATATATTAAAAATTATGTTATAACCATTACTCTTTTATTTTTGCATCCTTAACCGTTCAAAACCAACACTTATAATGTAATTTGTTCATGATATATGATATATTGAACATATTTTGTTATTAATCATTCTTTACTTCAAATCATAAATATGTTATTATAAAATAAAATTATATACAATTAACTTTTATAGACAATTTTATAAAAGAAAAAATTATTACTGGAAGACCTATAAAAGAAAAAATTATTACTATAACTATTTTAGTAACTATTTTAGTAAGGACCTAAAATATAATTAGACCTAAAATATAATTTTAAAATAAAAGTAATATAATTAGAATGATACTTATATATTTTATTATTGAAATAAAAAGTTAATACATAAAGAGAAAAATTAGTCGTTAATTTTGATTTTTTTTTTCTCTTTTGTCTATTCGACAATTTGATTCATTTGACGATTATGTTTGTTCCTACTAGGGAGATAGAACCTAAAGAACTGTTGAAGTCTTCTTCTCCTTCCTTCGGTCGGTCAGGTTGCTGGGTGATGAACTGAGATTCTTCTCGTCCTCCTGCTTCTCCTTCAGCACTCGGTCTCGGTGAACACCGGATGGTGGGGGTACCTGCGAATGCACTCCAACGCTCAAGTCAGTAAAGTGGGTGATGGTGTTCTGGTAGGTGAACAGTAATAAATGACATACCTTACTCCTTGGATGTGTGATATTTATATTATTCTAATGGGCCTACCTTGTTGGGCCCGTTTATCGAAGTGGACCCTCCTTAGGGTTGTATTACCTAATTCTTAATGACGGATTAACTTCACTGACCTTGGTTTGAGCATTAGCGGTAATATGGGTCGGTCGTCGGCCAGGTTTCCCTGGTCTCGGTCGCCTCGACCAAGTCTCTAGGGTCTCGGCAAGGTAGGCCAGGTTTCGGTCGTCTCGGCCAAGTCTCTCAGGTCTCGGTCAGACTTCCCCGGTCTCGGTCGTCTCGGCCAAGTCTCTCAGGTCTCGGCCAGGTTTCCCTGGTCTCGGTCGTCTCGACCAAGTCTCTAAGGTCTCGGCCAGGTAGGCCAGGTTTCGGTCGTCTCGGCCAAGTCTCTCAGGTCTCGGCCAGGTTTCCCTGGTCTCGGTCGTCTCGGCCAAGTCTCTAAGATCTTAGCCAAGTAGACCAGGTCTCGAGCAGCCAAGTGGGTCTTGGTTAGGGAGACCAAGGATCGGTCTCGCCCATACCGGTACAATATTATTTTTAAAATCTTGATAGGGATTAGGGTAAAGTTATTCAATCATATCTTTGTTCATAAGTTTCTTTCAGTTTAATTTTCTTTAGAATTAGTTTTGCATTTTTCATGCTATCTTGGTAAATGTGTTTCCATTTGGTGTTTGTGGTCTTGGGATTACCTTTGTTACTTAAAAATCCTAATGATGTGATGTGATTTGATCATGTTTTACGTGCAGGTTAGGTTAACTTTGTGTTTTGTGGAAGTTAGAATTCCTATTAGAGGGTCAGGTTAACTTTGTGTTTTGTGAAAGTTAGAGTTTCTGGATGTGAATGTGATGTGATAATGAGTTCCAAATTTTTTTTGCAAAGAATGTGGTAATGTGTAATATAAATGTTTTTCTTTCACATTACACACGACTCTTAACAATGTTCCTTCGCATTGAAACCTTGCACTTGGAGTAAGCACGACAATGATAGGAACACGCACGGAAAATAGTGTTTTGGGTTCAGTGTCTTCCTCTTTCTACGTTCTTTTAAGGGAAGTTTCTCCATGTTCGAAGATTGTGAATAAGTAATAATAAACGAAGTAAAAAAATGTGGAGAAGATGAACTCAAACAAATTCTTGTTATTGCTCCTGAAGTTTTTCCTTATCTTCTTACTCTATTCTGCTATGAAATTTAACCATCTAAAATTAACAAATAAAGAACAAACAAAATATTTGTATAACATAAAAAAGTAAAGTTAATAACACGATGAGATACCTTATCTACATAATGTTATTGGTGACCAAACCCACGATTTCTATTTTGAAGGTGGTCTCTTCAAATCTAAAATTTATAAAAAGTTAAGAAGATTGTACTATCGGAAAGCAAAACATAAAAGAAGAAAATATAGAAGAATAACAGAAAAATAAATGGTGATGACAAAAAAAATCAAAAAATCAAATTGAAAGTAATTTTTTCGAAAAACATGATAAGATGAGAATATATTTTAGTCAGTGTTCGGTATGATTTTACATGAAAGAGGAAAGGAAAAAGAAAAGAAAATGAGAAGTAGGGTAAAAAGAATGGGAAGTAGGGTACATAAAAGAAAATAGAAAGTGGAAAATAGTATGAAGTAGGATGAGTAGGTAGGTTTATACATAGTGAATCACATTCAATAGAAACTAAGTAAATAGAAATAATAAATTTCCTTAAATCAATTTGAAAACGATTATCAATGAAATTAGAAAATGGGTAGAATGATTTAATATAATGAAAGATTGTTATAAGAGTAAAATAAAAAACAAAATGATTATAAAAAAAAATCTTCTTTATATATAAATATAGATTATTTAATTAAAAAAAATTCTCACTAATTAGTGGCTTTAGTTAGTTAAAGAATTAAGAATTTTTATATATAAATATAGATTATTTAATTAAAAAAAATTCTCACTAATTAGTAGCTTTAGTTAGTTAAAGAATTAAGAATTTTTTATTAGTAATGATTGGAGAATACATGAAAAATGATAAGAAATGTATTGATACGTAACTCTGGATAATTTTATTTTTGAATGAAATTGATAGATTCCGTGGCATTCACGTGGGGATAAAGCTTGTGGTGTTAAGTTAACGAGAGGGGGAAAATGGAGAAAAAGAAAAGAAGGGTTAAGAAAAAAAAAAAAGATGGCATCATCATCATCATTTGATTCCGATCCTTTTCTGAGTATTGACTAACTATTGAGTGAGTATGGGAAATGGAAACGAAACCAAAAAAAATTGTGGCCTGGCGCTACTTATCCACGCCAGAGCCAGAAATGAGCAGAGATTTACAAAAACAAACAACTCTCAGCACCAGCACGTTCCCTCGTTTTTCCTCCACGTGGCACGCCATCCATCTTCTCAATTTTCTCTCTCCCTCGTTTATTTTACTTCCACTAACATGCCATTACACATCTCGCATTTCACAACCCAAATTTCCTTTCGTTTATGGCTTCTGTTGCTATTATTCCTCAAAGAAAAAAGGAGATAGATAGATAGATAGATTGTAATAAAATAGGTAGCACTAGGATAGGGGAATTGGTTCTTTCCCCAACATCAATTGATTATTACTATTATCTAATCCAAATTTCAGGGTGGGAATAATAATACGTTTAGGAGAGACATGCTAATATGGCAAAAGCGGTAAATGCTGGTGGAACTGCATTTCCATTCCCATTTCGAACTTCTTGTTGCATTCGCGTTTGCGCCTCAGACGCTAACTCTTCAGAGCCCGCAGCATCCGATTCCCTCCCATTCGCTCTCTCCACCATGCCCACGCCTATTTAATCGCTGCACGATGCGAATTCCCAAGAGGCACCTCACCTTTTCTCTCTCCAATTTCTCTCCCCAGCTCGCACCTCTTTTGTCTCCTCGCCTTCGCTTCGCTTCTCTAATCTGCGCCAAACGCCCTCACTCCGTCGCCAACGCCTCTTCACCAGGTCCGTTGCTTCCTTATCCTCTGTTTTTGTTTTTCTTTCTGCTCAATACGATTTCTTGTGCTCTAAGCTTTTTTAATTCAACAACACTTGGATACAACTGCTTTTCAATTGTCCCCTGATTGAATTGAATTGGACATGCTATTTGTTAACATTTATTGTAAACCTTGATTAACGACATGAAACTATAGTTTTAATTGTCCTTTCCTATTCTCCTGTGCTGTTGACTTGCGTACATGGTTAAACACTTCGTTTGTTGTGGATCATAGAGGTAGTAGCTACACCATTAGATGTGAAATACGGATTGGAGGGGAATATTCGATACTACTAGCATCTTAGAGGATTACTCTTCTTAATTCGGAGGTTAAATTTATAGGTGTTTCTCGGAGCCTAGCTTGGGGAATTCCTAGAGTTGGAACATAGCCTCGTGCATTGTACCTACGCTATAATTCTTTCACAAATCACATTCAAGGTATGATGTCTGAGTTATTTTTCAGGGAAGGGATTATAGTTCTTTTTTGCACGCTTCATTTAATTAGTTTTTAAACAGATGCATTTAGAAAGTTATGGAACTCGTTCTGCCAAGCTAATTCTTCTGAGAATAGGCAAAGCTATATTTTCATTATTAATTGCGTGGTTTTTTAAGCTTACGAACAGTGTTTCCTGATCATTTTCATTCTATTATTCTCTGCGCAGGCTTAAATTTATCAGGAGTTAATCCGTTGCACGCTCAATATTCAATGGACGGAAACCATGAAATTGGTGGACGTGATTCACGATTGGAGGGTTTGCCTGGTGCTGATGGCGGCAAACAGCCACGTGTATGGTCATCTCCTGAACATGGATTTAAAACTGAAATAGGCAAGCAGATATTCTGTAATCGATCACTGAATATGAAGAACATCGTTGCTGTGGGATTTGACATGGATTATACTCTGGCACAGTACAAGCCTGAAACTTTTGAATCTCTTGCTTATCAAGGCACAATTAAAAAGCTGGTTTATGATTTGGGATACCCTCTTGAGGTAATTTGTTTTGCTTTTCATGCATTAACCATGATATAAGGGTCTTTGCTGATAAAAAAAATCATGATGCAAAGGTTCTTGTGATAGGTATTTTTTTACTTAGTTTACTAACTTCATCCCGGTTGACTTTTGTTAAAGAGTTTTTTTATTTGCACAATCTTTGCGGGTATGATGACGCTTACATTTTGTTATATTTGGCTAAAAGTCTTTTTATTTTTGCAGTTGCTAAATTGGTCTTTTAACTGGAAGTACATGGTCAGAGGCTTGGTTCTTGACAAAAAAAGAGGCAACATATTGAAGGTCTAGACTGGATAAATGTTTTCTCATCACCAATTCCACCATTGAAATAGTATATTGGCAGCTTGCTTTAACTCTTTTTCTTTTCTATTTTTGTTTGATTGTTGGGTGAATGTATTCAGATGGATCGGCACAAGTATGTGAAAGTAGCCTATCATGGATTTAGAGAGTTGTCAAAAGAAGATAAAGTTGGAACTTATGGAAATACTTTATTACGTGATTCCTTTGATGAGCCGGATTATGCTCTAATTGATACTCTCTTTTCACTTGCGGAGGCCTACTTGTTTGCTCAACTGGTTGATTTCAAGGATAGCAATCCTGGCAAGATTCAAGAGGGTGTTGAGTGAGTCTTATTATTGCTTGCATAAATTTTATTTTTGAGATTTTTAAATGCTTTTTTTATACCAACAAAATACAAGTACTTGAGCCAATTTTTGTACATTCAAACATGAGGTAATATCTGATAATTTTTTTGTAAGGAACTTAGTATGTTATCATTTATGATCGATACTTTACTAGGCTTCTTTATGTGTATGGACATACTTAGAAAACAAAATCGCTACATTTGACTTCAGTTGAGTCCTACTGAGGCATAGAAGGTTAAAGTAGCCTGCTGCCAATTGAACAATAATCTCACCTTACTGTTACCAAGCAGGCAGGTGAAATAAAGGAGTAGTGCTATAATTGGTATAAGGCTATTAACCTCTTTTTTCCCCTACAAATATTGGAAATTCATAATTGAGGTTGATCCGTGGTGCAACGATAAAGTTGTATCTTGGTGACCGATTGGTAATAGTGTCAAGCTGCGCCAGAGTAAGTCTCTCCCATATTTTTGCAAAGCGAGGAGCTTTCTTAAATTTTGAGTACTTTTTTTATTGGAAATTTATAATAGGGTTTAACAGAGTAATGGATGAGCATTCTATCTATTTGTTTAGAAACCATCAGCCAGCCAGTAAATAGCTACTTGTGATACATCATGATACATATATCATTTATATGTTGTTCTTCCAGTTATGCTCGCATGTACAAAGATGTTCGAGCTGCAGTTGATTTGTGTCACCGTGATGGAACATTGAAGCAAATGGTTGCTAAAGAACCAAAAAGGTATGATAACCAATCAAAGCGAGAAATAGACAAACAATTATTATGCTAGCAATGAGATACTAAACTTTTGCTGTACTAACTTTTTCTTTCTGAAGTTGTGTTCTTAAATTCATGTACTGCGAATGAATTGTTAATGAAATTATTGACTTTTTTCATTTTTCTGTTGAATTTTATCCATCAGGTATATTAATGAAGACTCCTCAATAGTGCCCATGCTTGAAATGCTCAGAGACTCTGGTCGTGCAACATTTTTAGTGACAAACAGGTAGTCGCGATTTCACCTAGACATTTTTAACAGTTATCTTATCAGTAAATACTCAAACTATTCCATGTTTATTAATGATTGATGTAACGATTAATTTATGTTTAAAGGCATTATAGCATTGTTTTTTCTGTAAACTAACGCATGGTGCCAAGTGGGAAAGTCATGTGCAACGATACCAATTGGTATGCGTTGCAAAGTGGAAAAGTGTTTTAAAATATAGTGAATGGATTTGATAGAAAATACTTTAAAAGGGTTTTTTAAAAAACACTAGTTGGTTTCCTTCTCTATGGAAGTTTTAACTAAGATTTTAAGACGTGATTTGCAGTTTATGGGACTATACAAACATTGTCATGAATTTCCTCTGTGGATCCAACATGGCAGATGTCAGTAACAATTTTTTCTGGCTTCAATACTTTGATGTTGTAATCACTGGCAGGTCATGTTCTTCTCCTATAACATGAACTTTGTTATATATATATGTTTGGATTTATTATTCTGCATTGACGTGAATTTCTCCCTATATTATAGTCCTTTGAATTGCATACTTCACAAATAATGTTTGAAGGAACCAGGGACCTTGCTGATTTTACTCTTGTCTTGGTGCTGTTAATTGAATAGCATTTGGACACTACATGTCTTCCTCCCTTTTGCTGAAATATATATGAACTGGCTAAATATTCAATTTTAAACCGTGTTTCACTTTTACAACTGTTTTCAATTGGAAAAGTTAACTTTTCGGTGCCTTACAGCAATCAAATATATTGAAATTTGTAGATTTCCGTGCTAACCTGTTAAAGTCCACTATCCTACAGTGCAAAGCCGGGTTTTTTTCATGAGGAAAATCGTGCCAACCTATTTGAGGTTGTGCCCGAGACAGGAATGCTTCTCAATACAGATAATGGCTCTCCTATGCCCCAGGTTAGCACAATCGCACATCATTTTATTCTTTTGTCAGATCATGCATAAACCTTTTATATCTTTTTATTCAAAGGTGGGTAATACCTCAGCAAGGTTGTTCACAGAAGCAAAGAATCATGCTTGTCCAGTTTTCCAGGTATAATCATTATCATACCCAAAATAAAAAATCATTTGTTTGTATGTTTATGTAAACAATTTAAGTTAAAGTTGTTTTTAATACTCCGTCTTTATCCAATATATGTTTTGACGATCAGCATTTCAGTATCATGTACTGATTGTAAATATCTGTTGTAGGGAGGCAATGTTGCTCATCTTCATAAACTGCTTTCCATTGAATCTAGTTCGCAGGTAATATTTTTTTAACATACACAAATGGTGGTAAGTTGCATCATGGTTTTCAGGTTTAAGTAGTTGATTATTTTTAAGTAGTTGCTGAGTTATAATTCAGGTACTTGATGATTGTCACTAAACTAAAGCTTCCTGTAAAAAATTGATTGGTTTATATGCAGGTTCTCTACGTTGGGGATCATATTTATGGAGATATATTACGAAGCAAAAAGGTTCTTGGTATATCCATCAATCCTTTTAACTATTCTGTTATAAAGATTTTCCATTTTTAATTGATTTAACTGTAATTTTGGAGATAAATGTGGTTATGATTGTAGGAGGGGAAATAATAATAACTGGTAATGTAATTGAGAAAGTGGACATTGATGTATGTTTGTTTATCTGTAGATACCCAATGTTTAATCCTCCTTATGATATTCACTTTTATTTGTGGATCTTACTTTAAGCTACTTAAATTTGATTTTGATTTTCATGTGTTCAATGAGCAGGATGGAGAACAATGCTTGTAGTCCCAGAGCTTGAGAAGGAAGTTAAACTCCTCTGGGCATCTAGGGATACCCGCAAGGTGCTTATGATTATTTTTGTCTATGATTAATTTTATTTTTATGTTAATGATTTACTTAAAAAAAAAAAATTAGAGAAAAATATTGGTTTAAGTCTTGTATAAAAGAATTTGTGTGGTGGACTTCTGGCAGTTTAAACAAGGATTGCGTTTGCGTACTTCTGTTCTGACATGTCCATTTGCATCTAGGAAGATTTTTACATGAATAGTTTTGTGCAGGAACTTCAATTCTTGCGGAGTGAGCGTGACCGCATCGAGGATGAAATACATCATTTGAAGTGGTCTCTCAAGTAAGTATGACTCAGGTATCTCATATAGGTCTTTCCTTATTGTCGGTTTATTTTCTTAAAGAGTGGTGCACCATTTTTCAGATTCAAGAATCCAGATGCTGATTCCAAGCAGAAGTTATCTTCAGAACTTGATACATTGGAGGTTTGAGCCTTATAACCATTCCAATTCCATGAGTGGAACTCTAATTTCACATATTTGATAAGAGGTTATTTCTTTGGCAGCTTGAAAGAGAGGGAGTGAGATTAAGGCATCAAGAAGCTCAGAGAAAATTACATCAAAGGGTAGGAAGTTCTTTTGGAGTGTTTTTCATTATCTTTAGTTCCCTTTCTTTCTATTACTCTGTCTGGAACAATTCCAATTGCAATACATCCAATTTACGCAGTATACACAATGTTGGTAATTTGCAATAAATCATTGCAGTTTCACGAGCCATGGGGTCAGCTTATGAAAACTGGTTATCAGAATTCTCGCTTTGCTCATCAGGTAAAAAATGTGACTTTCTTTGGTGGTTTGATTTCTCTTCGTAAGTCATGAAAGCAAAATGATCTCATTGAATGAGGATTCTTCTGATGAACTTGCGTGATGCAGGTTGAGAGATTTGCTTGCCTGTATACCAGCCAAGTATCTAACCTAGGCTTGTTCTCTCCAGACAAGTATTACAGACCTAGTGAAGATTTCATGCAGCATGAATTTGGCATTGTGGCTTATGAGACACCAGACATTTAAGTCGAGGAATTTGGGGTAGTTTGAGTTTGGAAAGCGAATTCTGCTATGCCCCCGTGTTCAATATTCCGGTTCTCATCTCCCTTCTGTTTCATTGATCATAGCTCTGGTTAGCAATTCAAAGTGCTACATAATATTTAAACGTCTACTGCACGGGGTATAAAGAAGAATAATTCCGCATTCTAGCGTTGTATATTGTTTCGTTGGGTACTCAACAAAAAGTAATTAGTACCACTACGCAGTTGGAATTTACACATTACACTGATATAGTTCCATCAATTTTTTTGATTTGGCCCTTCTTCCGAGGGCCTAGAAAAAAATTTCATCGATTTTTGTGTGTGCTGATTTTAGTTTCCATCATTTTGTTATGAATGGAGTTTCATCCTTTAATATACATAAAAATATTTATTTAATTTTTTCTAGCTGAACATTTTTTTATTTGTCTTTATACATCAAATCTATCTTATGTAGTCCTTATATTGCATTGTAGTTTGTGTGTGTGTATATATATATACATATATTTAAAAGAGCTGAAATATTAGATAACTTTTAAATTTGGCTCTATTTTATTTTAAAATAACTCAATAAACTTCATTCCATTAACATCGTTAGGTTACCTAATGAAAAATAACAATGTGACACTGATGGGGCTATACTTTCTAAGGTGGATATCGCCATTTACATTATATTAAGTGAGAGTAACTTTTGTATTCATATATGGTAAGATGTTTAAACATTATATTTATCTTTAAGACAATTAGAACCTTCAATTGTTTATATTTTAACATGGGATGATAGAAAAAAATCTCCAGGATGGATATATAAGAGTAAAATCTGCGAAATAAATTCATTGGTGTTATTAGTCCAATGGACCCACTTCAATAGGTATAAGTGTGACGGACCCACTACAAGTGTGTAACCTATGACTGTTTCTTCCTGCACCTCCATATCTTCTTTTCTCACCTCCATAAATTTTCGTATTTCTAAAAATGTTCCTTTATAATATTTTGGATTGCGTAATCTAGAAATATTTTTTCAAATTTGTAATTAACTTTCAGATTACATAATCCAGAAGCCTTTTTTTAGATGCATGATTACTTTCCGGATTACATAATTTGGAAGTTTTTTTTAGCTTCTGGATTATGTAATCCATAAGTCTTTTTTCAAATGCGTTACTGGATTTTATAATCCAGAAGCTATTCCATGGGAGTGGCACGAGAAGGATAAAAATGTATTTTCATGTTTTATATGGAGGTGGCAGAAGAAGATATGGAGATGCAGGAAGAAACAATCATGACCTATTAGTACAAAAGAGAGTGAGCACTACTTCTTCCTACATCTCCATAGCTTCTTGTGCCACCCCATACTAAGTCTAAAAATACATTTTTATTCTTTTTGTATCATCTGCATACATAATTTGGAAGATGTTTTCGGATCTGGAAGTGTTATTTAGATTTATAAAATCCATAAGTCTTTTGTGGATTTGAGAGAAACCTATGAATTAGGTAATCTGGATATATTCTGAATTACATAATTCAGAAGCTAATCTCATATCTAGAAAAGACTTATGGATTATATAATTTGGAAACTAATCACGCATTTGAAAAAAGACTTTCGGATTACATAATCCAAAAGTAAATCTCATATCTAAAAAAACTTTCAAGATAATGTAATCTGGAAGTTAATCTCATATCTAGAAAAGACTTTTGGATTATGTAATCCAGAAGCTAATCACAAAAGACTTTCGATTTACCTAATCCATAAGCTAATTATAAATCTAGAAAAAGGCTTCTGGATTATGTAATCCATAAAGAAGGGTATTTTTGAAATACAAAAACTTATGGAAATGACACAAGAACGTATGGAAGTCCAGGAAGAAGCAATCAATAGTGAGTTGAAAGGATATTTCTCACACACTCATAAATGAATTTCTTCCTGCACCTCATGTTTTCTTCCTCAACTTCACACTTTCAAAAATAATGAAAATTATTATTTTGGATTTTACAATTTGAAATACAAATTTGTATTTTAGACTGTGATAGAATACAAAATTTATATTACAAATTATACAATCTAAATTACAAAATTTACAATCAAATGTGACATTCAAAATATAAAATTTATATTTTGAACTATATAATCTAAAATAAAATTCTAAGATTATAATAAAAAAATCATAAATTGTCGCTTTCGAAAATCCAAAAAAAATCTTCAGATTTTCTAAAATTATAAAAAATATTCAACGAAAGATATAAAAAAATAATTTGAATATTTTCCTAATCATGAGATACATGAAGAAATGTACGGAGTTTCCTCCGTAAATAAGACTTTCTAAATTTTCTCTTTGCATATTTAGGCCCAAAAGAGACTATAAAATTGAAGGCTTATAAGATGAAATGAACAATCAACTTCAATCCAAAGGTTTATGAGTCTTTTTTATTTGTATATTATTCATCTTAATTATTTTTACTCGCATTTCAGGTCACTTTGAGTTTCTAACATCACCAACATCTATGATCTCTCTCAAGAAAGACTTAATTAAAAAAATCATAGGTTAAAAAAATGTTCCAATTTCAGTACTAAAATGGTGATAAATCATAAGTTAATGTTTCAATTTTAGTACTTAATTTTTGTTTTGTTTATAATACCTGTTGTACTGGGATGACCGACCGGTCCATATGATCCGGTCAACCCAGACGACCAGACCCCAACCTAAGCTACGAGGTCGACCACGTGGCACATGTGGCCGACCGACATAAGATGCTCAAGTCAAAGGTTGACTCGATTAGCAAAGACTAACCCATGGTTAGGGGATGACCTAATCCAACCCTAGTCGCTAATCAACTCCCTAATCCAGTCCAACAACAAGGGCCCATCAAGGTAATATAAATATCACGCATTACGAGGAAAATGTACGTCATTATCTACAGTATTCTAACAGCCGAATACGATACCCCACTGATTTGAGCGTTGGAGTGCCATCTGCAGGTACCCCACCCGTCTGAGGAGCCATTCGGCGAGGAAGCTTGAAGAATGAGTGTTAAACATGTGAAGACCGACCAAGTAGCACCCGAAGTCAATAGTTTTTCCAGTCCCCAAATCTGTTCGAGAACACCTGTTATCCTATATTTCTCAAAGTGAACAACGGATACACTCTTGTGTAGTTGAGAATATGCTGAGGGAGCAAAAGGGTTCTGTATACGTCAAAGATTTGAGTAAGAAGGCTGATATCAAAACTTTCAAAGCATTTTTGCATTATGTTGAACAATGGGAAAAGTAGAGAATTATGAAAGAACTCTGTTTCGTTATTACTCTTTACCATCTTATAAAGTCTTTTAAATCGTAAATACAAAAACAATTACTTTCTTACATTTTATGCTTTCCAAGTACTTATGTCCGCGAAATCATATTTACTTGATTTTAAATAAATGAATTTATGATTTTTAAAAATTGATGTGAAGCTTTTTTTTATCTAATGAATGGGCGAATTCACGCAGACGTAGTGGTGACATGTTACAACAGAGGAAGTTAATAAAAGTATGATATTTGATGGCAAGAGTTGTCATTTGAAGGGAATATATAACAAAAAAAGACATGGAACAATAAAATAGGTGGTAGAATAATAGAACTTATCTCATCTCATATAACTGAATCTTTTATCTACAAATCTCATACCAGAATACAACAGGCTGGCAGAATTTGACCCCATGAATGTGTGTAAGCTAATACCTTATACCTTATGTCATTTTAACTTACAAAAAGGTGCTTAGATCCGTCTTTGCGGAAATAAGAAAACAAAAACTTAGTTAATTAAGAAAACTATTTAAGCTCCAAGGCATATTCTATCACAATTAACCAATAACCTTCCCACTACCATCACAATTCTCTATGGGTATAAAGATACGCTTTTCTGCTTATTTTCCTTTTGTCGGACATTATTCAATTTGATTGTTCCTCACGTTTTCCCTTCATTTACATCTCGAATAAAACCAATTTCATCAATGATTTGATTTATATACTGTTTTCGAATTGGGTTTGGGGTCCAGAGAACTACTGAGAAGATTCTTCTACCAATTATTCTTCTCGAATGGGTGTTGGATCCAAAAATTATTGAGAGAATTCTTCTTCTATTTCTATTGATCGGTTGGTCGTACTGTAGTTTAACATTGTAGTTTAACTTTTCTCCTTTCTAGCTCCTTCATTCTCTCTACTCGTCGCACCTCTTGATCTTCTCATAACACAGACTCGGATGGTATCTGTAGAAGTCAGTAAAAGTGTTCGACCCTTGGTTGTCAGAGCACTGTATATGATGACGTACATGAATCTTGGAATATGTGTTATTTATATTACCTTTACTGGACTTTCCTTATTGGATCAGATTAGGCAATTGGACCGCGTTTAAGGATGCATTACCTAGTTCTTAATTGCATATTAGTTTTACTGACTCTATTTAAGCGTAACTGGGTCTGAAGTATCGGTTGACCCATTGAGGTGGACCACGATATAGGTCGGCCCATAAACAGAGGTCGATACATGTAATCAGACGTATGTCTTTACGGGTACATATACAAATGATCATTCTACATGTCACAAAATTGGAATTGCTTTTTTCGGGCTACTTTTTATTTTAATTCTCTACAAGTAAAGTTTATTCAAATTTAAATCAATTCTCTTTACTTTACGTTTTGGACGTTGAATTTTCTCATTTTGTTACTTAATCTACTCGCTTCCATTATCTTAGTTCTCAAGTCTGAACCCTGTGATATGAAACAGGTGTGTGTTGTATTTTCCTTGCAAAGTTAACCAAATCAAATTAAATCCAGCTTGGTGCAAACGTTAATATATCAAACACAGGATATATGAGAGAGTTAATGGGTGAGTGTGGAATTTTTCTTTGGTGTTTTTTACTTTATGGCTTCTCTTGTCGATCAATAATTTATTCCTACAAAAACATTGTGACTGAGAAAGGAATTGATAGAAAGTTGTTTGAATGCGGGTGTAACATCTAGAATAAGACGACCAAGGGTATATTATCCAGAATATATATAGACATGTTCAAGTTGTGAAGAAGGGACCTCACGAAAAAAACACAGAACTAGTTGTAAAAAAGAACAATTGAATGCCCCAGTGATTTGGTCATGGTGGAAATAAACATGCATGGGTTGATAAGGATTCTGGGTTTATTCACCCAGGATATATCCTCTTCTTCTTCCTCCTCCTCCTACCACTCCAATTTCAAGGGTCTGTTTCAACAAATCATCACTGCTGCAAAAAGCCATATTCAAATGTCAAGCATGTGAATTCAAGATAGCTGACAACACTCTCTTCCATGATTACATTATTTTCAAGATACCTCTCTCTATCAAATTCACCATATACCCCCCATTCTAGTTCTATCCAATCACTTTTAATTCTTTTTAATGTTAAGATTAATTTCAAAACTTAAACGCCATGAGTTTGTTGTAAATCGTTCATATAATTGATTTTGGATTGTACAAGTTTCTTCCTAACAATTTTCAGATGAGAAAAATATGCTTTTTAAAAAAAATTATAGCAAAGATTTATACATGAACCAATCGTAAAGAAGTTAATTAATTTTTCAAGAAGTAATCATCCGTAAGTTATGAGTTTTTCTCTCTAATAAAGAACAACGAAAATGTTTATTTAATAATTATGTTCCACCTACAACCCAATAAATATTAATATTTTAATTATTTATAAAAATTTATAATTTTATTAATTTTGATAAAAAATTTAACTTTTTATGTGTTGTGTGGGTATTTTCATTAAGGTTGTGTTTGGATTGAGGAGAAGATTTGAGAGAGTGAATTTGAAGTGATTTGAGAGGAGAATGTAAAGAAAGTGAGGTTGTTTAGATTAGGATATATTAGTGTGGATTTGTGAAGAAAGTTTATTGAATTTTGTGAGTGATATGATGCTTGTTTTATTTTTTTTAAATGTGTAAAATAGAAATTTACAAATTTACTCTTTCCTTAAAAAATATTTAAATAATAAAATATGAGATTTTTTTTTGTATAAATTTTAGTTAATTAAAATTTTATAAATATATATAAAAATATTTCATAATACTGTTATTATATAAATTATCTTTTATTATAAATAATTATATTTAATATTATTATTATTTTATTATTATAATTAATTATTATTATTATTATTATTAAATAAATTTATAACATCAAGGATAATATGGGTAATTAACCCTATCTATGTGGCTTTCTTCGTATATTTTTGGGCACAAGTGAAGATAGAAAAAGGCTATTTTTGTGTCTTTCTTCGCTCACAAATGCCCGGTAATCAATATAAATAAACGAGAATAATTCATGCCTTTCTTTCTTTGTGTATAGTGAATAGACAGAAACAAACAAACCATAAGGGTTTTTCTTTTTTTCTTTTTATTACGTATATTAATATTTATTGTGGTTGTAGAGTAGAATACGGTTGTCAAAATACTGGGACTCAATAAAGAAATAGTGTAAAAAAATGTCAAATTATAATGTTTTGTGTAAAAAATAACAGTGTTGATAAATTGACAATCTTACATCAAATTACAATTGAAGAGAAAAATAATATTTTGTTGAAATAGAACAACTTTAAAAGAAAGATATGTTAATTTGACAATATATTCCTCTATAATTTAAAAATGTTTTATCTTTTTTATTTTTGGATTCACATTTCAACAAAAGAATTATTTCTTCCTACAGAGTGTTCCAAAGTTGTGACACATCACAATTGTAAATTGATATTTTTTAACAAAATAAGAGTATTTTATGAGTAGTGATACCAATCACTCAATTTTAAATATACAATTAAATTACAACCACTTTTATTATTATTTTATTTATATTTAAAGGAGTTGTATAATAAAAGGGTGATGTGAAAATACTTTTTTTTCCCCTTTGTATGGTCTCTTCTTGTCTGCTTACATGAATTGAAAGCAGTGTATTCTCAGTTTTGACAGAGCAAGTAGAGGGTGGAATAATGCACACTTTGTTTTAGCACAAGAGATAGAAGGTAATATGTACCATGGAAACCTTTAGATTCTAGTTGACAATTAATTATCTTGGCGTTAATTATGTCTGTAAAATACTATTAGCAGCAGATAACAGGCGAAACTAATGTAGTTTAGTTAGTGAGTTTGACTAAACACTGATATTTGTTTTTTGGTGTCGCAGAATTAGATCCATTGTCTACGTAGAAGACCTTTGACTAAACCTTTGAAAGCATCTAGATTTTGGAATGTAAGCATGGATACCAATCTGTGGTTGGTTAGAAATGAATGCAGTGGCCCCCAATGCCAACTTGAATGGGTAGTGGAGTGATCATAAAGCTTCTGAAACAGAAAGGGAAGCTCTTCAGAGATAAATTCGGGTGAGGGTTATGCGTGGATGATAAGGATTCTTAATGTATCAGCATCACCTCACCCCCTTCCTATGGATCAAATAAAGTGGTACACATCTATTCTATTTTCTATATTTTTAACAACCTATGTCAATCATCATATATACCATTTCAATAAACAACATCCTTAAATTAATCTTCAAACAAACAAAACAAGATTGACTATTATAGTTATAAATAGATGACTCTCATATTAAGGAAATAATAATTATCAAATTATATGTCATTATTTTATGTAATATGTGACGATATTGTATCCAATTATATGCAATTAATTTAATAATTATAGAATCTCATGACCTAATTAGATTGTAATTTGGGGGAGAGAAAATCCCTATATATTTCCTATACATTAAGTGATGTAATATACACATAAGAATAAGAAACATCTTTTCTTCTTACCTTTTTTATCATTATATGGTATCAGAGCCATTTCGAGCCTATCCTAGCGAGTATTTGTTGGGTTTATTAGGCCACCTGCCATCGGGCCGTTATTGGACCACCCATAACATATATCTCCATGCACGAGTTGGTAGCCTCGGCGTGAGGGGTGTGTTGGAAATCTCACATCTACTAGAGATTAGAACCTTTCATAGTATATAAGTGGGTGCAAACCTCACCTCATTGAGCTGGTTTTATGAGGTTGAGTTAGGCTTAAAGCCTACTTCTTAACATCTCACTATACAATTATTTCGTGTCTTCACATTGAATCCATATTTTCGTACAAAAATATTTTTCTTTTCAACTAGAATTTGATGCAAAGTTTTCGACATATCATAACTGAAAGACTTCAATTCAGCCACCAATTCAAGTTATATATATGTGTTATTATATTGAAAAATAGTATTTTGACAATCGATAGAGTTGTATATGATTTTTGATATGATGAGTTTAAAAATAAATATATATAGTAAAAGGTAAGTTTAAAATTAAATGATATAAAAAAATATTAAAAATAATAATATTAGAAATTGTAATGTTATTGTGTAAAAAATATGAGTTGCGAAGGTATAATTATCTTATTATATTTTGGAAAAATGTTTTTTAATATCATCACCCTATATTTTCTTATACCACGCATATCCACCCTCATGAAGAGAAGTGCAAAAAGGCATATTCATTCTCTATTTTTTTTCTGTGATGTCGCTTTCATTCAAATTAAAATAAACCATTTTTTAGGATGCACTTTCGGTTGCTGACCTTGTAAGATTAGATTTGAGATTACATTATGTTAATGTAAAACAGATGGAAAGTTGTCCTATGTCTAATCTCTCGGGTTCACTTTCCCTACGCTTCTCATTTCTAACCTTTATTATTTACTCATTTTCCCTGCGACAAGATTAACTTTAAGATAACGCCAACATGCACCTAGCAAGCTTTTCACCTTTTTTTTCCTTCTTCAATTGATAAACCAAAAAATAGCCACGCTGCACACAAGTCTCTCCCATTGAACATAAGTAATGAAAAAAACTATATAAGTGATGTGTTAATATATACTGTAAGTGCATTATTGCTGACATAGTTGGAACTGTATAAACCATAACACCTAACGAGGAGCAAGAAATATAAGTAGTGTGTGACAATACAGCTACAAAACTTGAAGGGGAAAAGCAATTTAGCCACTTTGGTGCTTTGGGCATAAGATAATTAAGAAAAGCAGAAACTTTTCATAGAAGCTGTGGAGTCCCTTGCAACTTGACTGTTAAGTTTGTTTTATGTTGTTATTGTTAGCTTGAGTATACACTAACATGAACACAATTCAGTGATGTGGAAGATGAAAATGAAGTGCTTTATGAAGCACACATTAGAGTGAGGAAACAGCTGCTGATTATGGACTGATTTGGTGGACCCACCTGTCCTCTATACCGTGCAAATTTAGATCTTCAAAGACGTACGGGTCATAAAAAAAATAAGGAAAATATAGTTTCACAATATTTTATTGTTGAGTTGCTTTCGTTATTTAAGTTAGGTGTTCTTGGTTGGAGGTTGGTAAGACACTAGATCTTTATGTATAAGGGTTGTACCACTTCTGAAGTGGTTTTTATTTATTTATTTTTCATTGCTGATAAAAAAAAAATCTCTTATTCTTTGTTTGGATTGGGTGGGGAAAGTTGAGGATATGGGAAGTGGAAGTGTGAAGATTTGAGAAGAAAGTTGAGGGTGTTTAGATTAGAATATGTTAGAGTGGATGTTCGAATAAAGTTTATTGAAATATGTGAGTAATTTGATGGTTGTAAGAATATTTTGAATTATTTTGAATTGTGTAAATTGTAATATTACAAATTTACGCTTGTGTATAAAAAAATCAGAAATAAATGATAATTACTTTTCTTATTATAATAATACATTTTTTATTATAAATATATTTATATTTTAAGGTATATAAGTATTTTTTATTAAAAATATATTTTTTATTTTTTATTTTTATTATGAATATATTAAATATTTTTTGGATATTTACAGTTTACATGGAATAAAATTAAGTAATTTAAATTATTTTTTATTATATATGAAGGGTAAAAATGTAAATTTATTAATGTTTATGTGGCTTTCTCTTCTTTCATTGTTGTTTCTCTTCAATTATGCAAAACACCCAAAAGTATTTATCTTCCCCTCTCTGCGCTCCTCCTCCCTCATTCATCTCTGGATGTAAACAAGGGATGCACTCTCACATCTGTCCGCGTAAGCAGGGCATCCCCTAATCCAAATGCTATCATAGAGTTCTATGTAACTCTTGATATAATGGGTTTAGATATAAATATATATAATAAAGAGTAAATTTGTAATTAAATAATATGAAAAATATTAAAATAATAATATTAAGAGTTGTTAATGTATCATTACCAAAAAAATCAAATACAGTTCTCACCCATTTTTTTTCCTCTTATGCTTCATCTAAGTTACCAAAATATAATATAATCCTTTGCAGACACAAACATGTCCCCTAAATCTTTAACTCCAAATCGATATACGAAATGATGCTTTTGACAACCTTGAGACTGAGAATTGCATACAACTATTGATGTGATGATACGTTACAGTCATGGCAAGATATTATGGTTATAATTGAATTTTGATTATACGTTAAAGTCATTAAAGTCATGTTACATTCACTTTTGACACCACTTATTCATAATAACATTGTGACACTTTAACCTAACTTACTAATTTTATAATTTTTTAAAATTTTATTCATTTTAATAATTAATGTGTGAAATCTTTTTGTTAAAAAATCATCTATCCTTCACTCCACTTTTGCTCTTTGTGATATTACCTCAGCCTATCATTCAGCATCAAATTTTAAATAGTTTGACACCTATCACATGTTTTTGCTACCATTTAATAACTATAAATATTATTATTTTATTTCAAAACTTTATTATTAAATTAAATATTAATTTTAAAATAAAATAATAATATTGATCATGTTTTTAAAGGAAAAATACATGTTGACACCACTACTCACAGAAAGGTTTATTTTACAACTCTATTTCTTAACAAAATAATAATTTATATAGTTCTATGATGAGTGTAAAAAAGAGAGAAATAGTGTAAATGAACCATGCTCCATAGAATAAAATGTGATGGATGTGAAACTATCATAATCCTTTTAAGAATCTTCTTAAAGTTATGGGAAAAGATGGTGTGACACTAATGTATTCTTTTTACATCCACCTTGCATAAAAATAATATATTGAATTAAGTTATATTTAATTATAAATATAAATTTAATCATAAATATAAAATTATAATAAAATGAATTCTGGGAGTAAAAAGTTCATCAGTAAGTTCCTAACATTATTTGGTTCTCTATTCTGATCTTCTAATAACACCATTCACATGGTGAGGACACAATCCCCTGGATGAAAAGTCCATTGTATAACAAGGCTGGAAACACAGATTAATACCACCAGCAACATTTTTCATCACAGTCAAAATTCCTCCATGTGATTTCTAGCCCTCCATGTGATTGTGAACTAAATTATTTACAACTCACCATATTATGTTGGCAATTATGATGTTATGGTTTATAGATAGTGCAGTTTTAATCTTTGCTCAACTATAGCAGCATTAATGATCCTAAACAAATGCTGCTTTTCTGCAAGAGGAAATATTGGATTCACTCTTTCTCATCATTACACATAGCTTCATTTCCTTGAACAATACCTTCTCCTCTTCAGGTTCTCACTCGTTTAGCAATCTGTACTTATAATCTTCAAGCAAAAAATGTTACCTTCGGAGAATCTTCTCCTTCCACATACTTCTAAAGCTACTATCTACCTGATTTGGCTAAGTTTTTGGATGAATAACACTATATAAGTTGATCTAACAGTATACCCTCCTCTTGGTGTTGTTTTTGTTCAGAGAAAAGATACAATCTTTTGAACTCCTTTTACTAAAGTTTTCCCCCCAAATTACCTATCCAACCAAAATATAGTGTTTGAACTTTTCTAGTTTTCCTATCCACCTCAAACCACTTATTAAGGCTGTCTCTTCCAAAGATCTTTCCACCGTATTGAAGCATTTTTGTTTCTTTCCAATCACCACACTTAGAAACCAGGATCCTACTCCATAATGGATATAGTAAATGTTGTAACTTTATATCCAAACTACAAAGATCAAGATCAAGTAACAGTCGAATCTTGGCTGTCATGGTTTTGGGTTGAAGAAGCTCCTTTTATCATCTACAGACATTATTCTTTCGTGGGGTAGGGAGCATAAACGTTCTACAACCAACAAATCACGTCCTTATTGTGTAAAAGAAAAAAACGCAAAATGTTATAACAAGTAAGCGTTGCAAACGTGGTAGAGATAATTTTTCTTTGCATAATTGTATTAAGAGGTGTACTTTTTTTCCTTATTAGTCGATGTGGTCTAACAGAATGTGTTACCAAATGTGGTGGTGCCAGTTTGCGTCTATCTCAACTAATAGTCTAGTTCAGTTTAGATCCGTAGTTTAAGGCATTATATTCATGCCAAGACAGGGGTGGGGTGTGGGAACTGATAGCGTGAACATGAAAATCCACGAGGATCACATCAACAAATCAAAACGGTGTCATATGTTAAATTCTGTCCAAATAATGCCACTAAAATTCAGTAACTGTGAGGCATGCATGTGATGTGATGTGACAAGGAATTCACAAGAACGAGTGAAAATCACAGGAGACAACACCTTCCTCGATTAAGGCAAAATCTGCGTTAGATATTTGCTTATATTTCACAGAGGTTAATTAAGCTTTTAAAAAAGACATTCAAAATGAAAAGTTAAAGAAAACCACGTCCGTATCTAGGAATTTCAGAATGTGTCCCACTGTTTTGTTCGGAAAGCAACGGCTGGCATGAGCATCAAGTCACACACTTTCTATACCCCCACTAGTATATAAAGGGCACCAACGCTAGTTCCCTTCAAAAATCATCACAAAACTCTATTGTAACAACACTTGCTTCTCATAAGTGTTGCTCGGTAGTACACCATCAATGGCCTCAAGCCAGGGTTGGACACCGAAGCAGAACAAAAGATTTGAGAATGCCCTTGCCATCTTCGACAAGGACACCCCAGATAGGTGGCACAACCTTGCCAGGGCCGTAGGAGGAAAAACTGTGGAAGATGTCAAAAGGCATTATGAGAAGCTCGTGGAAGATGTGAAGCAGATTGAGGAAGGCCATGTGCCCCTTCCCAATTACCGAACTGTTGCAACTATGGCAGGCAGCATCAGAGGTTACAGTTACATGGATGCAGAAAACAGGTTATTATTTAATCAACCATTGTTTAGTTTCTGTATTCAATTCTCACATACTGGTCCAATGCAGTATTGTGTCAAGCTTGTATACATACATACACATACACAAAAACTAGTTTGTTCATACATGACTAGATGTATGCAATGATAGAGAATTATAAGTATGAAGATTACTGTGATATTTGATTGTTGTTTGTTGCTTTGAGTGTGATTGTGTTTATGATAATGCAGGATGAAGGGCATGAGTCTGCAGTGAAGGTTGATTTAGCAATAATATGGTGGATGGTGGGATTAGTAATTTAGTACTATAAAGTATTTTATTTGCTTTTTATTTCATTCCATATATATGCGAAGCATCAGTGCTTTGTGTTTCTGTTTCTATAAATGTAAAGATGAAACTGTCCCAAAGAGGGGCCAACCGGTCAATAGTAAAACATATAAACTCATTGGATGTCAAATTTTGTTATGTTATTCCTTTCTCTCTCCATGATTTAGTCCGCGTCATGAGAACTCTAATAAGTTGTAATAATATTTTGAAAGCTTATAATTTGATGATATTTTTAGTCTCTATAAATCTTACAAACAAAAAATAAAACGATGATTGATAACAAAAAGAAAAGAATTAAATTGAAATCTTATAAAACTAAATCAACAAAAGCAACTTTTGGAGCGCTCAAACTTCTCAATAAAGTGGTGGTTTATAATTTCTTAAGTTTCAAATAAATTTGAAAAAATATCCATAATATATATATATATATATATATATATACTTATTTATTTATTTATATTGTTTAGGAAACTTTTATCACATAAAACCTATGACTTACTTTATATTCAAAGTGATATCACCAAGATTCCACTCTCAACCATTTATGTTAACTAATGTTAGTATCATATATTTACTTCATCAGAGACTATGTTATATTGCTTATTCATATATAAGATTCGCTTAATATATAGAGTTTGATATTATATTTTTAAAATTTATTCCGACAAAGTTAAGATAATATTTAGCTAAAGCTACATCACACAAGCATAATTTTTTTATTTATTTTTCGATAGTATATTGATCATATGTACGCAAAAAAATAATACACCTGTTAGTGACAATCTAACCATTTTCAAACACCATAAATTGAGTTAGGCAATTGATTTTAAGTTTCACTATAAATTGAGTTAGGCAATTGATTTTAAGTTGAGTAATTGAATATTGTATTAATATAATGTGAATTATGCCGTTATTAAATGGTCAAGTCTTTTTTTTAGATCCGTCTTTCTTTTTTATTGAAATTATGAGATCTATTATTATTATTAAACATGTTAAAGAGACAACTGGTTAGAGACGTTTGAAACTGAAAAGTGATTTTTATCTTGGTATGTTCTGTTTTTTCTTTGAGACATATCTTTCCCGTGTCTATCCAGAATAGATGGAATAACTGTTTATCTTTTTGTAAATTATTGAATTTAAAGTTTCTCATATATATTAGAGAGAGAATTACGTTCATAAGTTTGTTTCTTTAGGATTGAACAATACACGACTTGAATATGTTTGGTATAAATATGTCATATAACATTTCGCTTAGGTTGTTCTAAGAAGATTTCTTTGTATTTCTTTGCATGAGTTTGATCTAGTCCTCCATGTTTGTTTGTTCTTTTTTTTTTTTCTTGTATATTATATTTCACGTGATGACATATGATTGATTGAGTATGAAGTATCAACTAACTTAGACGACATGTTTCATAGTGATTTCTAAAAAAAAATAAAAAAAAAATTGGCTTAATCTCTATTTATGACATTATAATTTTCTTAAACAATTTGTATTGGCTTTCATTTTAAATGTAATCAACTAACTAGAAATCATTAATGGTATAACTTTATAAGTATAATATTATAAAAAGTCAATACCTTAGATAAATTCATGTCCACATTATTGGATGAAAGTTCAAAAATCATTTATATCATAATCCTTCAATAATTAGTTAAATATAAAATATTTTAAATTATTAAATCTTTATAACTAATGGGAAAATGACCTAATTCAATTCATGCATATAGCTAATAGCTATTGTTTTATTGTTTCATTTATAAAAGACATGCAGGATGATTCTCAAACTTTTCCAGCATGAATTCTTCATCAGTTCATAGATATATCATTCATTCAATCATCTAAACAAAATTGAATTGATTAAACATGTGTTAGCCAAAGACAATAGAACTTTACTAATGAAACATGTGTCCACTAATTTATTTAGTACTTTATTCGTCTCTATGTGTCTATTCATAATCTTTTACCTCTTGAATCATGCGTCCAAGATATTGTTAAAAAAAAAAATAAGAGTTTAATTAAAGACAAAATTGAATTATCAACAAGTGTTTAAAAACAATTCCCTAAATAACAATTAAATTCAGAAAAGACCACACATTTAAAACAATAAGATTTTTAAGGACAAAAATTTAACTGCACAAAATCTCAGAATTCATTGTGAAATTACAAAAGAATCAACCAAAAAGAATTTAACCATTAAAGAATGTCCATTGAAGTTTTAACCATTACACTAGTCAAGTTTTGTTGTCATGTTATGATTATTATTATACTTATGAGTATAATTATCAATATTAATATAATTAATAAAATAAAAATTAATAACATTCTTCATATATTTAATATCATTATTATTATTAATATTATTAAATATTATTAATATTATGTATATAATTATTATGATAATAGGTGGTAGGTAATAGAGATTCGTGAGTAATAGTTGGTAGGTAATAGAGATCCATAGGTAAAAGTTTGTAGGTAATAAGATCTGTGGGTAATAGTTCGTAGGTAATGCTGAATTTACCTACGGATTCAGAATCTGTGGGTAATATCCGTAGGTAATATTGTTCGTAGGTAATATCTATAGGTAATGCTGAATTTACCCACAGACTCAGATTTGTGGGTAAAAATCCGTATATAACATTGATTTTTTTGTAGTGAAATACAATTAGATTAATCTCAATTAAAACATTGAATTTATTTATAATTATAATTAAAGAATATATATTAAAACTTTAAAGTAGAAATAAACTTATGCTCATAATGAATATTACATCCTTGAAAACATTCAATAATGTTTAAATGTAATTAAGCTTGAATTATGGATCAGCCGAAGTTAGGTATAATGTTTATAAGATATTTCATGCTTTGACCTTGAAGGTCTTATGTGTTTATAAAAGCAAGCAATCTTTAATAATAATTATGGTACATTAAAAAAAAATTGTATATTGTTTAGAATCAAAATTTTATAAACATTTTTATTCTAAATTATTGAGAAATTTAAGGGAAAAAATGGTAAAGATAGATAACACAAACTATACATGCTACTAATGAGACCCTCTAATCTTTATTTAGAAAAAAGAAAAAGATTATTTAGAATTCAAAAAAGGGTGTCACGACATTTAGAATTCAAAATCAATAATAGTTAAGAAAAAGATTTCCTCCTTAACCTACTCTAACTCTGATTTCTTAATCCATAAAAAATGAGAGTTCATATAAGAAACAAAAGTGAACAATACTTAAAAATCATTATCGAAACACTATTACTAAAAGAAAAGTTCAAGACAATTATGAGGGTTAGCACATCATTTAACCATTTGGCTTTAATTGAGATAATACTATGGTACACAGAAAAGTCTTACATTACTAAAAGCAAAAAGCAAAGTTAACAACCAATACCCACCATTTAAAAAATAAACTATATTATTTACATTTAAAAAAATCATTAAATATAAAGTAATTAAAGAGAAAAAAAACAGTTAGTTAAATTAGATATTATTTTAAAAATTAAAAAAATTATTGATATCTAGAATATTTTTTATTGTTAATAAAATTTATAAAATAATTTTTAAATTAAGATTTTAGTTACCAATTTTATAATCTAAATTAATTGGTAGTTGCAACCTTGATAGTTAATTAAATATTAATTTAAAAATTAGTTTATAGATTTTATTAATAATAAAAATTAATTTATATATTGATAAAGTTTTTAAACTTCAAAATAATATATAATTTAATCAATATAATAATTATTTTTTTAAAATTAGTTTTTATTTGATAATTTTTTAGTGTTACTTGATAATTAAAATAATAAAAATATATAAAAAAATATAACTATTATACATGGAAACAAATTGTTTCATAACTCGGTTTAATGAAGCTAACGTGTTAATATATTTATCATTTATTTATTAAATTATGAATATTTTGGACTTGGGTTTTATTTATTATTTGATATTAAGTAGATTTTGAGCCATTTTAAAAAGGCTATTTAGAAGAATTATTCATTAAAGGGGATTTCCTTTAAAAAAAAGTATGTCAAGGTTATTTTATTTACTATTAAATTTAATATATATATATATATATTATTCTCAATAAAAAAATCAGAATTAAAAAATTTCATAAATTTTTAAAACTAATGGATACTTTATTAAGTTTATTTATTTTAACACAATATAATTTATTAGTGAGTAAACATCAACTAAAAATACTTTATCTAAAAAACTAAAAAATATTAAATAATTAGTTTATCTGAAACTTGTTATGTATATCTATAAAAATAAATATATTTTGATTTAACAATTAAATTTGTATTTTGTAAAGAATTAGTAAGGGATAAGTTTTCAAGACTTACTTCCTTAATTAAATCCTTATTTTCTTAGTTAAATCCGTTCTATTTTTAATTTGAATTTTGTAAGTTCAAAAAGTTAAATTAAAAAAAAAATACTCAATTATATGCCATTAGGTTCATAAAGAAATTAATTATTTTTATACACTACTCTGTGATATTATGAAAGAGAAATATGTGCACATCCAGATTGTATCTTTACATTTATTAATATGGTCACTCTGATGAGTATTTTCTAAGCTATAGTATAATAAAGTTGCAATACTAGACATCATTTATTTTGAAAAATTATACAAAATAATCATAAAATATTTAGGGTGTGTAACACAAAATTATATTTTGTGATATACTGTATATAATCAATATTAATATAATTTCCTTCATTCAAATAAAACAATTTATTGAATTAAATGTATGCTTTATAAACTAAGAGATGGTTGGATTATAAGTAATATAGTAATGATGCTTTAAAAATTATGTAAATAAAAGATGCTTTAAAAATTATGTAAATAAAAGATGCTTTAAAAATTTATAATATAAAGTTAATTTTCGAATTTACAATTATATAATTTAGAATTTATAATAATTTCTGATTACATAATTTGGTATATATAATAATTATTGATTATATAATTTAAAAATTAATTTCAAATTTTATAGTTTAAAATTTATTTTATAAAAAAACTTCGAAATTATATAATTATATAATGTGGAAGTAAATTTTAGAATTCGAAAGTTATAATGATTTATTTTAAATTTTATAATTAAAAATGATTTTCAAATGAAATTTAGAATATGAATTAAAAAAAAGTATTTTTGGAATTTCAATAGTAATGATTATGAAGTTGTTGGAGCAAAGAAACTCTGGAGGTGCTGAATAAATTGCTAGTGTTCTATAAATGATTATGAATGTTTTTATTTCGTATGAGTAAATGTTATGTTTTTTTTATTAAGTTACGAAATAATAGATAAATAGTTGTTAATAATTAATAAAAGACTGTTTTTTCCTGCACCTCCATATCTTCTTCTGGCATCTCCATACACAACTTGAAAATACAATTTTATCCTTCTTGTGCCACCCTCATAGAATAGCTTCTGGATTATGTAATCTGGAAACGCATTTGAAAAAAGACTTCCGGATTACATAATCCACAAGTTAAAAAAGACTTTCAGATTATTTAATCCGGAAAGTAATCATGCATATGAAAAAAGACTTCCGAATTATATAATCTGGAAGCTAATTACAAATTTGAAAAATGACTTCCGGATTATGTAATCCAGAATATTACAGAGGGACATTTTTGGAAATACGAAAATCTATGGAGGTGAGAGAAGAAGGTATGGAGGTGCAGGAAGAAGCAGCCTTAATAAAAATATTAAAGATGCGTGATTCAGTTGTTGCTCATTATCTATTGCAACAAAGTAATTATTTTTCAAGTATACAAGATAATAATCTCAATTATATATATGATATGATAATAACTGATATATAAGATAGGGGTAGGTATAGTAACTTTTGTTAATTTGTATCATATTAATTCAATTACTATGAAAAAGACAAGGTTAATTTTGTCAGAAAAACATAATTTTCAAAAAATTGAGGCGCATTTAGAAAAAAAAAAGAGAGCGGTGTGCACAAACTCACAAAAAGAAGGGATCCTCGTGGACTGATTTCAGTGTGTTGGGCCTGCCTTTTGGGCCAACAGGAATATAAAGGTTCACGTGCAGCACGCATTGCGAGATGGCGTGTGAGAAAGAAATAAGAAAACCCACACCAAGTTAAGATCCAAGACGAAGACCAAGACGAAGAAAGGCAGCGAAACTGAAGAGAGAATGAAGAAAAAAATGATTAGAAGCAGTTCGATTAACGGAGAGTGAGTTACATCCATTATCATTATCATCATCATCATCATCACATTACATTCGTTCAACTTCAAACTCATTCAATTTCATTCACTTTCCTCAATCTCCAATTCAACTCCACACATATGGGCGAACACACGCTAGGTCAAGCACAATCCCTAATCGAACCTCAACCCCACCCAGTTCCCTCCTCTTCCGCAGCCGCCCCCGACGGCGCTCAGGCGGACTCCGAACTAAACAATGTCCTTCCTCACGCAAACTCCCCTGCCTCGAAAATCCCCCTCCGTCCCCGCAAGATCCGGAAGGTCTCACCGGACCCTTCCACATCCGAATCCCAAACCGAACCACCTAAACCGGGCAAGAGCGGTGGCCGGAGCACCAAGCACGTTCCGCCTTCGCGAGGCATGTCGGTGCTGCCGCGCTTAGTGGCGCGTTCACTCTCGTGCGAAGGAGAGGTGGAGATCGCGCTCCGATTCCTTCGCAACGCGGACCCTCTCCTCTCCCCTCTAATCGACATTCACCAACCCCCAACCTTCGACAATTTCCACACTCCCTTCCTCGCCCTAACGCGCAGCATCTTGTACCAGCAACTCGCGTATAAAGCAGGCACCTCCATCTACACGCGCTTCATCGCACTCTGCGGTGGCGAAAACGGCGTTGTTCCCGAAACCGTTCTCGCTTTGACTCCCCAACAGCTTCGCCAGATTGGGGTTTCGGGACGGAAGGCGAGTTACCTTCACGATTTGGCGAGGAAGTACCAGAATGGGATACTGTCCGATTCGGCCATTGTGAACATGGACGATAAGTCACTCTTCACTATGCTAACCATGGTCAATGGAATTGGCTCGTGGTCTGTTCACATGTTCATGATTTTTTCACTCCATAGACCCGATGTTCTCCCCATCAATGACTTGGGTGTGAGGAAAGGTGTTCAGCTTCTCTATAACCTCGAGGACTTGCCGCGGCCGTCGCAGATGGACCACTTGTGTGAGAAGTGGAGGCCTTATCGCTCTGTTGCTTCGTGGTATATGTGGAGATTTGTTGAAGCCAAAGGAACTCCTTCTAGTGCTGTGGCAGTAGCCACTGGTGCCGGCTTGCAGCAGCAGCAGCAGCAGCAGCATCACCACCAGCATCAACAACATGAGCAACAGCAGCAGCAACATCCTCCACAGCCGCAGCTTCTCGACCCCATAAATAGTATGTTTAATCTCGGGTAAGACATTACTGGCTCCACAGCTTTTTCATATGCTTGATTTAGTGGTTTATGTGTTGATTTGATGCCCCAGTAAATATTTCGTTCATATTAAATGAAAATGTGGAATATGCATTTTACCTGTGATGATTAATTTCCTTTTTTAATTTGATATTTGATTTTAAATTAAATGATTTTGTTTATGAAAATGTGTTATCAAAGGCGTACTTTCTCAATAAATGCTGCTGCTAATGAGCAATGGTTATCTATATTGGTGATTAAATGTTATACAATCACTTGGTGATTAAATTTTACTAGGTCAGACTTCCTTTTTCTTTCCTTAATTACACTTGTGGAGTGATTATTCTGTTAGAGATATGCACTTTCATCTTGTGAAGACATGCTGCTGTATTCTTTCTTTTCCCATATTAGGAAAACCCATCATACCTCATGGTTACATTTCTTGATTTTAGCGTGTTTTATCTTTGTTTAATTTCCATTAAGTTGACTGTCGTTGAACATTATAACTCCTTGAGATATTTTTTGCTGCTCCTTTTTCTCTTTCTGCTAGCTTGTTGGAAAAACAAAAGCAATACCTTAAGACACTTTATCTTTCCTTTGGCTCTTAATGGTTGATGAACATTATTGTTTAAATTAAAAACTTCGGTTAGTTGCACTTTCCAATATTCACAATTGTATGATTTTACTCCCTCGAGTTCCAACTGCGTTATGGGTTTCCAGGTAGGTATAGTAAATGTGAGACTTCAGTTTCCCTAGGTTTCAATTGTGTCAATTGGATCCTCTTGATATGGTAATTGTGTGGTTTTAATCCTTTCACTAATTGGAATTAGTTGATGTAAGATGACTTATGACATATTTGGGTGACTAAAACCACAATTTGCACAATTAGAACGCAGGGAACTAAAGCTAAACAATTTTAATTTCAGAGGGATCCACTTGGTACAATTAAAACTCCACTGGGTAAAATCACATAATTGTGATACATGGGGGACCAAAATGACAATTAAGTTAATTACTCTTTTGTGTTGGTGCTTTTGGCTGATCATACTTCTGCGATGTAGAATACCTGATAGTTGAGATGTCATGTGAAACATAGTTTTTTTTGTCTAATAAGGAAGAAAACTAGTGCCTTTTGTGTTTTGGTGATCTATGTTGACAAGATATGTTGCATGCGATTAACTTATGCAATCCTTTTGGTTCGCTTGTTATGCAGTGTATGCACAGCTTTATGTATCTTTTAATCATGTGATTAGATAATGACGGGGAAGTTAAAAAATGAAATAGTTTTTCATAGCTTTTGAATTACGGGAAAATTTTGACATCTGTCAAATTGTATATAGTATTTATAGGTTGTATGAGGGGAAGAAACACTTGCTGGCATTTTCTTGCATTAGTAGTATGTGGATGTGAAAAGCGATGAAACCAAGAATCATATTGAAAAGTATGGTATAACATTTAAAAATTGAACTAGTACCACCAAAACTTCAAGTGGTGATACTATTAAGTAAAATTTGATTACCTAAACTGGAATGGCCATTATATGATTTGTGGTGCTGGGATTGAAAGAATTGCTGTGTCAATTAAGCTTTCTTCCCACCAAAAAAAATGTTGAGAGGAGATCATTTTTGCCTTGTTCATCTTGAAGGGAATAAGTCAACACTCCCCATTAAACATAATAGACAATGGGTATGTACAGTTTAATATAGTCAATGCTTGGAAGCTTCTAGGCTGAACTATATACTACCATTGCATTGTTTGCACGGGAAGAAGAGATGTGAGGATCTTGATTTATCAATCAAACTTAAATTTTTTAATGTGTTATTTTTTTAGTTAGGCTTTAAGTTGCATGAAGACAGGAGTGGTTCCTTTGTTTCATTAAATTGATTTTTTTTCTTTAAAATAGATAAGGTAGTGAAAATAACTTGTGGTTACAACTTGAGAGGAGTTGAGGCATAAGAGAGATGCTCAAGGTCTATTGTTCTGTTTATTCATTGCGACTTGCTAGATGGTGATTTGAATTGAAAACTATTTGTCAATTATCTAAATCCCCCTTTGGGTGATTAGTGGGCGTCCAGAGAACTTTGCTTTGTTAGGTCGGTGTGGCCTTTTAGTAGTCGATGGGCTTGGTGTAATTGCAGTGTAAGGATCTCTATTTTTATTCATTGATCTGATGTGATCATTGGACCTTCAAGGTGGTTATATTTTTGGAATTTCGTCACTTTTCATCATATTTTGGAAAATTGCTTCCCTGCATGTTAATAGTTAGTGTTTAGTTTGGTAGTCTGGTAATTATATTGGATT
>Ga0123342_1000361_pt1 | contig 69659 bp, 29 predicted proteins | sample Turbeawhitnodule_FD_89960 | JGI IMG/M metagenome (GOLD analysis project Ga0123342, IMG submission 89960) | Root nodule microbial communities of legume samples collected from Mexico - Turtle bean Mexico white nodule | ecosystem: Host-associated > Plants > Roots > Nodule | place: Mexico: Nepantla... | reverse complement strand
TAGGCCAAAACCAACATTTCTAAATTTATCTAATATTTCCTCAAATTTTGGATTTAACAAAACATTTCACTCTTAGAAGCTCACCATTTAGATTTATTATTATCAAAAAAGAATTTTATAAATTAAATAATTCCATTTTTTTCCATCTCATTCTCAAGAATTTACACTCTCAATCTCTTTTAAATCCTGCTAATTAAATACGGCTTTTATAGTAATTTCTATAAAATTTCATAATCTTATTATATATATAAAAATTATAGATTTTTTTTCTAAAACTTAAACCCTAAAATTAAGAAAATTGAGTCAAATATCATTCAAACCAAGTTTTTATAAGTAAATTAATAAATAAGAATATTTAAGAGATATTCTAATTTTTGTAAAAACACTTTTCATATAACTTTCAAGACTAAAGACTCATGATAGTCTCTCAAAACAAAATTCTTAACATCATTGACTTTTTCATAAAAAAAACTATACCTAGATAACACGAGAAACTCACCAACCAAAATATTTACACTAGCAATAAAGACAAAAATATAAAAATTCTTAAAAAAAATTAATCACTACAAGAAAATCATTAAATAGAAATCAATTTTAGAGATTAAAAAAATTATTATAGTTTCTAAATTTGTTTCTATTATTGATAAATAGTTTCTAAAATGGTATCTAATTAGCTAACCAGATTTTTGCTACCAAATTCAAATTTAGAATATAATTTAATCACTATAACAACTATTTATTTTTATCTTTAAAATTAGTTTTTATTTTATAATTTTCTTATAGTGAAAGCCTACTTAAAAGAGATATGTAAATCGATCAAACCTTAAGATGAATGAGATTAATTAATTTTATTAGTCTACATCGTATTCCTTAACATACGTTATTTATTTTTTGGTGAAAAATCATATAAGATTTTTTTTTTTGGCTTGGCTTACTATTTTTTTTGTAGCAAAACACATTAAATTACCATTTTTAGTAGAAAGGAAGGAAAGTACTTGCGAACATTTTTTATTCCAGAAAGGGGGTTTCAATGGTGGGTGTGGAAAAGATTAGTTGAGTACTGACATGACAATCTATATATAGATGGGCATCAAACTGGCCCACTAGTCATGACACAAGTCCAGTTAATCAACTTCATAATTGATGTTCGCAAAGAAATACTACTATTTCCAGTTTCGGCATTGCTTAAGAAAATCTTCATTTTTTACCAAAAACAAAACCATATTTTATTTATTGTAATATTGAATAACTTTAATTTAGAGTTAAAGTTTACTCATCTTAAGCGATTTTATTATCTGAACTTATTAATATCGATTAAAAAAATAAAAATATTTCATAATACTAAATAGGTACAAATTTCACATTTTATAACTTTAATATTTAATATCTGAATAGATTTATTCATCTAATTTGTGACTTATTTTAAACGTATTGATTATTAGAAATTAACATTTTGATTTGAATGTTTAAATATAACAGAATGGAATTATTGTTCTTTAAGATAATCGTTAAAAGAGAATTTACGTTATTAAAGAAATAAGAGGAGGTGAAGGATTAAAGAATTAAAAAATTTTAAAAAAAATTGAAAATTGAAGACGAAAACAAAATTGTGTCTATATCTCACTCTGTTAGTCACAGTCTTTCTCACTTTTGAGTTCCTCCATCAATGTCCCAAAGATACTTTTGGCTTTTCAATTATATCAACCGCTAAAATCTTACAATCATATAATATTATTACATAAATACTATTTTTCTACAATTCAATACATATCATGATCGTCTCAAGTACCTATTCTGTCAACTGGTTCAACTCCAGTAATTCACATGTTGGATCAATTGCATTTTTAATTCAAAAATATCAAAATTACTTTCGTACACTGATACGAAATGTACACAAAAACGGAAATATGTATAATATCTAAAAGGTAGGATGTATAATATAGATCTATATATTATATAATTATGAATTATATAAATTGATAATAAAGATTTATGTGTTTAAGTATGTTCTAAATTATTTTTTGGAACAGAAAAATATTTTTCGTGACTGGTTCACAAGAATTTATTTCTTATTTTTATAATCATAATAAAAACTTATACAACAAGTTTGAGTATTTAGAAAATTAATATATTTTTCCTTTTTAAAATTATGTTAAAACCGTAATAGAATTGTCAGAAATCTAACAAATACCTTTTGAATTAACATTTCACGGATACGTATCCTACAAATGTCATATGAGTATTAATATCCGATACGAGTATCCGACACCGACACACTATTTAAGATGAGTGTTTGAGCTTCATAGTTCTCCATTGTAGTTTTTCAATTGATTGAAAAATAAAACTAAAAGAAAAAGAAGGAAAAGACAGTCTCGTTTATTGGAACACAGCGTCATTTCTTATTTATTTATCAATTTCGACATGTTAACTTTAATATTTATAGCAAGATAAGATATAATGACCTCTTTGAAACAAAGGAGTGAAAAAAAATTAATTGGATGCAGATTTCTTTAATGAAAGATAATGAAGAAGTCAACTGACATTAATTTCGTGGTCGAAGTAAGGTATTTTGTTATTATGAATAGTGATTTTTTTATTATGTATTAAGTGTGAAACATCATTAATTTATAGATAATTATATTTTATTAAAACATTAATTGACTGTTTTTAATCAAAAGTGTTAACAACACTAATTTATCATTAAATTTAATTTGAGATTTTATTTAAAATAAATTTCAATATGTTTTAGTCCTTTATTTTTATATAATTTTTTTAATTATTTAAAGGATGTTAAAAAAAATCACAATTTTATTCTGTTAAAAATCTTTAAAAATTAGTTCTAAAAAATGATGTTGGTTCCTTTTCACTCATAATGTTAGTATTATTGTTTGTGTGAGAAAATATACTCATCACTCCTCACTTGTCCAGAACAATTTCTCAATGAAGAAATGTATGACAATTTTGTTAACGAGGAAATCAGTTATAATTTTGTTTTCTTACAACAGTATAATTAGTTGTGTGGTTAAGAATACTAATGACAACGAAGGACGGTGTTAGAACTGTAACTATATATTTATTTTCATATCTAATGTAAATATTTATATTTAGTTTTATAAGTGTTTTATTATTTAGAGTAGATGTCAATTTAAATACATATTTTATCTTTTCTCCGATACACCTTTAGAGATAAATTCATGCCAGAATTTTGAACTCATAAACGATACTAATTTGGATACCGTAATTGACTATAATGATACAATGTAGATGTTGAGTAGGTTGGTCGTGACTATTTTTTTACAAAGATTGAAACATGTGAAATGTCTCATTTTATTTTATTTATTTTTTCTGATAAAAAAAATATAACATCTTATATATAATAATTGACTATAGTTTTGAGATATCTTCTAAAAACAAAATCGTAATAAAATTCAAAAATTAAATGTTATCCATACTTATATATACTTATATATTGAATATTGAATGAAGTATATAATTGTGAACATTTTTTATGGGTAAAATATATCTTTATCAACATCATATATCATATGTTTGAACAATATTCCTAAATGCAAGTTTATTTGTGAATTATAAATAAGAAAGTACATATTGTTTGTATAAGGAATGTTTTCCTACTCTCAATAACCTAATCAATCTCATTATTTGGAAAAACAAATTCATAGTTATTTTTTCATCAAAACTATAAATTTAATAAATAATATAATAATAAAAATTTAAAAACCTACAGTCCAATAATATAGGTCATTTTGCATTGCATTCAGCAAGAATAGATCACCAAGTATCGTTAATTTATCAAGTAACAATAATGAAATGGTAGAAAATAAACCACCATCTCTTTTAAGAATAATTTCAGAAGATTCTTTTTAAAGATTAAATAAAAAAAATTATTTTTCTAAAAGAATATTTTTTACAGATTTTTAATAATAAAATTATATGAAATCGGGAAGCTAAAAATATTTTTAAGCCTTAAAAATATTTTAATTTAATTACTTTCAAACTAACTGAAAATAATATCCTACATAATTACACCTAGTGTTTGGAAAGATGGAAAAGTCATGTAACTCATATCCAAAAATTGGAAAGGTTAATGATTTAGCATGGTAATGGTTTCAGTGGATGATGATTTATTAACTAGTTAGTGATTAATGATGTGATTAAGACGTAATGAATGAAAAGATTATATATTTTGGTATGGAGCTTAATAAAGTTATTGATTTGAAAGTCTTTTTGCATTGTTGAGTTTGGGGCATAACACATTGCCGACAAGATCTTGGGGAAGATTATTTACTGTGTTGATAAGTGGTAGTGTTGAATTATGGGTTCTAAAAGGGATTTTTACTAAATGCTACCTCTTTGTCTTTGATGCAATAGATTATAATTAACACTGCGTTGTTTCTTCGTCCAACGTTAAGGACAATGGAAATTATGAATATTTTTATAGAGGGACGTGTATGCATCACTCATTGACTTCTTTAACACTTCAATTTCAACCAACTAATGCTACTCCCGTTTTTCACAAACACCAGTTTAAATACTTCATCATTGCTTTATAAAAACTTTCAACTCCTACTTATATGTATACACACTTCAAAAAAAAAAATCATTCTTGGGCATGGTTGGACGTGCAAAGTGTGTTTCATAATGTTTCATTGCTAAATTTCTCTCAATTTAGATTGTGTAATGAGTCTATTTCGGTAAATGTGATTTTGAGAAGTGATTTGGATTGCAGTCGTTAACGAAATCTGGAAAGATAGAAACAAAGTAATATTTAGAGGGAGTGTAATAGATGTATTGGAAGTATTCGCTTTGGTGCAACTAAAGGCATGAGCTTGGGTTACTTCCAAGTCGCAGGATGTGATTTTCTCCTTCTCTGATTGGTGTGTTGATCCTTTGGTCTGTATGGAGATGATGTTTTGATGTTTTGTTTGGATATAAGAGTGGGAGTTGTAGGCGGTTCTTTCTGAATTTATTTAAGTAGTGTTTAGGTGTTGACAGGAATGTGTGATGTGGAAAAGATTAAAAGTCTTGTGTTTTGTATAAGGGTTTGGTCACCCCTAAAGTGATTCACATCATTGTTTTGCGGATAAAAAAAAACTTAAAAAAAATATAGTTATTTAAATATTGTTTTATAAAAATAGTTTTTTAAAAAGGAAATAAGAATCATCATCATTCTATATTAAGTCTATAAGTTAGAGTTCTAATTATTTAGTTATTTATTTTTAAATCTTGTCACTTTTTTAATTTTCTTTTGAGTTTTTGTTACTTTATTTTTTTTTATGTTGATTATTTTTTTCTTTTTACTACTAGAAAGAGTTAATGAGAGGTAGTGAAGTGGAGATTATTTTTGACTGATTAGAATATTAATTAAAGTAATTTCTTTCTTTCTTTAAATCTCACGTTCTCATTTTTTTTTATTGATTGCTTAGTTATAATTAATGTGGTAAATATTGTTTTTTATCAGCATGTTGCAAACATGTTATAATTGATGTTTTAATATTAGTTTTATTTGAATCTATATTAATATGATGAATGATTGCATGTTTACATTATTGAGGAGTTAAGGTTAGATTATGTTTGTAGGTTTTGGATAATCACTTAAAATATTAATGTAGTGTTTAATGTTATTTTAAATTTGTTTAAGATGTTAAATTGATAGAAAATGTTTTGGATACTTTTAAGTTTGTTGCATAATAATTTGTGTTTTTAATTTTTACTCAAACAGGTTTTTTTACACTCAAGGAAGCAAAACAAAACTCTTATTTTAGGATATTTTTTGTTCAAACGAAAACTAGTTGCTCAAACAAAAAAATTATGATAAAAACCAATTTTCTCTTTTGTTGTTGAATTTTGTTGAAGTCGTACCATACCACTTAAGTAATTTTATGATGAAATTGATATTTTTAAATTGATAAATATTATGTATGTGTATAACATTATAAAAAAATGTAAAGATGTTATTCGAGAAATAGTTTTTGGTATGTTAACTATGTTAACTTTGTATGCATTTATGATTATAAGTTCATTGATTTAAACTAATTTACACTCATATTTTATATAAGTGTTGACTCTCATATCATATATAAGGATGATTGTTGATATCATATATAAGGATGATTGTTGATGTATATGTATTTTTGAGTATTAATTGTAACATAATAAAAATATCTTGCTTTTAAATCATAATAAAGACCATGAGAAGATGAGCGTGGTGTAATAATATAATAGCTGAAATGAATAATATATTAACAAAAATAAACTAAAACTATTTTAAAAATAATAACTAAATAATTTATCTTTATTATTTTAGTATTACTTAAACTTTTGAATTGCATTATCTTCACACTTTTAAAGTTTATTTGGCAGAATAAAGACATTATCAATGTCGAAACAAATATTAATCTAATTCATTCAATCAACGAGTCCTACTTTTGGTTTTTAACGAGTTAAAGTATAATTAGCAGTTGGTAAATTGATTGAAAGTTTTAAAGGTTAATTATATAGTTATTAAATTGAAGGAAAAAGTTGTTATATTACTTTCTAAATTAAAACGTGTCATAAACTTGATTATTATATTTATTAATAAATACAAAATAATATGAAAGATATATGTTTTATATAAAAGTTTATTTATATTTTATATAATTAGAAAATGGTTTTCTGTAAATATAATTATAACCCTCAACCCTGCTAAAAGTGTTTGAAAGTTATAAATTGTTAAATTAACTTATTAAAATAATTTATTTGATATACTTATTTATTATATATAATCTTTTTAATGTAATAAAAAAAATTATCGATAATAAAAAATAATAAATATGAACCACTTTAGTGGTGATCCAACCTTATCCATGAACTCAATCATAACCTTTCTCACCATACTTACTCCTAAGTCTGCATATTCAAAACTCTCCCAACTAACTCAGAGGAAGACATCTGAAACAAACAATCATACAACTTAAATGTAATAAAAAAATAAGTTATGAATTTTTTTAAACCAAATATTTATAAAACGAAAACAAAAAATATGATGCAAAATATTAGCTAAAAATTTAAATAAATATTTGAAAAAAAGTATATGGATTAAAATTAGCAAAAATAGCAATTTCTGATGAAAGTATCTTTTCATTTTGTGTATTAAAATTTAAAAAAAATCTAAATTTTAATCCAATAATAGCTTACAAATTACATACTTTATTTCCTGGCCCCACTATTGTCTTGCACCTTTCCCACGTGACACCACTCGTCCCTTAACTCGTACCTTATGGAGCAAAATTACTCGGTCAATGCCAATATGTTCCTATCTTAATTAATTCATAGTTAAAGCAAAAAAACTTAAATTGAGAAAATAAAAACCCATCATGCACACCAAATCAGGTTCAAATTCTTCAGCAATGTAACAATCACCCCATTAAATTTATAGTGCTTCCCCACTACCACATCCTCAAATTTAGTTCACTTAATCTTTTTGTCCATAAATTATAAGTATATTTTATGTTTTGTTTAGAATGATCATTTTTGTTTTATATAATATTAAACAATTAACTTATGCTATAATATTATAAAACCTTTACATTATCATAGTACTTATTAGGTGTTTAACTTTTAAAAGATATGATTTATTATATTATTGTTTTGGAATGTTTTAGATTAAAAAAATAGTTTAATTTTTTTTATCAAAAAAAAAAAAAAAATATGAATCACTTTAAGATGATTAAAACCTTGAACCACTTTATATGGTTTAACCCTTATACATAACCATAACACAACAGGGGCTGAGAACTCATTCTAACCAACCTAATCCTTATAAATTTAAAATAACAAACATCTTAGTCAAAGTAATAAATCTTACACAAGCTCATTTAATTGAAAACATACAAGCCACAAGATCAATGTATCACTCAAAATAAGTAAAACAAGCAGAATCAGATTTAGATGTTATCCAAAACCAAATCTTTAATTGAGTCAAGGTGAACATTTCCGACCCCACATAAAAAGAAAAGTAGTTTAGTATTCTAACCTAATACTTTGAACCCTCACTCTAAGCATAGATTATAATTAGATTGTGGTTGTGTCGATGGTGTGTGAGCATTTGTGGGAACAGGACAAGTAATCTGGTCCATTTGCAGAGGCAACTAACATGATGCTGTAATTATCAGAGTTTAATGCAGATAGATAGCAAGTAAGACTATCTGATGCAAATATAAATAAAAAAAAATGACATGAAATTGACCTACCCAACAAGGTTGGATTTTAGCAGCAACAACAACTACTACTTCATTTTCTTGAGCCACAGGGTGTGTCACAATTACGACAAACACAGTTACACCCTCTTATTTATCTCCATTATAAGATTGGTCACAATTGCTTCTTTCATGTCTGCGCCATTATTTGTTGGTGGGTCATCCAGCCATCACAAATTGGGGGGCAGAGACAATCCCATTCTGATTTTGGTTTTGGAGTTTTGAAGAAAAAGGTTTGCTTCATTGTGATCATATCCAAACTATGTTCACTAATACTGGCAAATCTGATCGTGACCAAGTTGCTTTTCATCCTCAATCTTCATTCCTAGAAACAATTAACAAACCAAATTCTTACATATTACTATTCCACACAACTGCTATCTCAGTGCTTATCTTTCTGTAAACCTTATTTTGCCTTACTGCATCAGCATTTATAAGTTACAATCACAAGTGTTTGGTTGTAACTTGTAGCTTTCTCTTTGTAGATTTCTAAACTTGTTTCAGTAAATTTAAGAATTGAAGTTTTGAGCATAAATTGATTAATTTATCATCAAACCTGCCGCCTCAAAACTGTAGCAAGGTAATGGAATGCAACAAAGCAAAGCATTACAGCTGCTGGATCAGTGAAATTGAGTGCAATTTACTTTAGTCATCAATTCATGAATTGTGTAATTTCCTTCTTTTTTGTTTAAAATGTAAATAGAGCAAGATGAGCCTCACTCATGACACACCACTAAAGTCTATGCTTAGGATAGAGGATCCCATATTTGTGACAACCCAAATAATTTTTTTAATTATATATATAAATATATTCGAAAATTTGAATTTCAGAAAAAAATTAAAAGGTTTTGAAATGCATGGAAATACAATTTATAAAATATCATTAGCCATTTGCTGATATAATTTTAGTTTTTTTTTCAAAATTAAAATTTATAAAGCCTTATTATTTGGATTCCATAATCTAACTTTTATTACTTAAAATATTGAAGTTTTAAAACTTAAATAACATTTTAGCATGATATTGTACAAGATAAATCTGTATTTTTATATAATTAAAATTTAGAATAAATAAATATTTGAATATTATTTGACATGATAAACATGTCTAATATGACTTATATTATAGTTAAATTCATAATAAATAAATGTATTTGATTACATGTATTTTATTTAGACTTACAATAAAAAATTTAAATTGTGATATAAAGATATTTTTACTATTTTTTTTTAAATATTAAAATTCATTTTGGAGATAATTAATGATAAAAAAGAGACTATTATTAAAAAATAAAAACATTTGCTAGTCTCACACATGAGTTTTATAATTTCCAGTGAATTTGAACTAATGGTAAGAAGTATATTAGTAATAGTCTATTTTTTTATATATAAAAGCTTTCATATTAGTAATAATCTATTAAAGAGCGTTATTAATTTTTTTATTATGGGAAATACTGATAACTTATTTTTTAAAATACTCTTTTTCAATGAACTATTTGTTAATTGTTAAAATGTATTGAAAATTGCTAAATTAAATCACAAATTTATATAATAATACGATTTTAATTTATACGAGAAAAATAAATCTTAATGAATTATGTGTCATGATTAAAAGACTGTAATATAATTTTGACTTAGATAGATAGCATTGAGCCAACCTGGAGAAGATAACAATATGAAAGTAGAATAACATCTACATGTTCCGGGTTTTGTTCCTTAAAACTAATGATATTATGAAAGAAACAATTCGCAGCAGAAAATGGAAATTGAAGGAGCATGTATATGATCTGGAAAAAATTTGAAAAAACTATTTGAAATAAAAATTATAAGATATGGAAATAATTAAAAAAGAAAAAGGCTAAATGGGGTGGAGAGCAAGAACATGATCCCTGTCTCGTCCCATTTGCAAATGGAGAGAAGAAACTATTTGTCCCTATTATCCCATCTTAACAGATAATCATCCCCATGCCCATTACCTGTTCCATCAACAATACGCCACTCTCTTTATCTAATATGTCTCAACAATTTTCCTATGAATCATGCAACTTCCAACTCTATCGTTTAAAACTTCAAAATTCTATCAATTAAGTGCTCAATAACTTCAATTTGTCTTTATTGCAGAGGATTTGACAGCAATGCAGTCAGAAACGCAGGAAGTGTTTAGTGATGTTTAAGAAATAGAAGGAATCTGGTGTGATGAAACAAATTTGTAATAAGAATAGTTTTGACAAGGTCTTGCTAATTAGTGTCCTAAGAACATTGATTAAGAATTTAAAAAGAGGAGATTTTTATTGAAGATTATGAGACCACTTGAATGTGTGACACTTACTCACCCCAACTATCTGGCCTATTCCAGGCTACTTCTGTTGAAAAATTATTTTATAGACCAAATCTGTATTCCCTGGATTCAACAGTTTGAGTGTGATTGGTTCAATCTAAAAACAGTTTGAGTGTGATAGCCTAAAAGGTAAATTTAGAGAGAATACATTGAATTTGTTATATAACTTACAGTAACTGCCTCTGGCTTTGCAAGCATTCTGATGTGAATCTTAGTCTTAGGAGTACACTGGGTTCCCACATAAGCTCTCATCAAATCAAGTATGACCAATGGGATTGGTAGATACACGTGAGAACCTTGTCTCATCACATGGCACCACCTCATCATGTCTTTCAAAGCTATAACCACATTATGCGGTCAATGCAATAGGCTTAAACCAAATACAACTTCACTGGGATCATGATAAGTTGCTGTCCAAACTTGTCTTTATTAATAGGACAAAGTTTAAACACAGTTCTATGACTATCTCTCATGGTCTTTTCTAATAATAAGATTTGAACTTTTATTTTAAGAACTGTGTGATAAAGTTTCCATTCAAGATTAAAATAAGATATCAAATAAAAATAAAACTTCAACTTTGATTGAAAAAACAGTTAAAACTAACTTTACAACTCTAAACACACTTATAAAATTGCATCTAAGTTTTATCTTTATTGATATGCCAACAGAATTCAAAATACTCCGACAAACGATCTTTTGAGGAATCAGCTCTGCATTTGACTTTCACTCGAAACGTACTTCAAAGCTCACCATGGTCTATCTGCTCATAAACATATGGTCTGAAAATGCATAGTTTTGTTTTTATTTTCCTTTTTGCTGAGATCAACAAGGTGAAAATCAGTGATTTGTCACTGTCAGATACCACTCAGAATACAAAGTAAATTCATGACCAAGAAAACAGCAATGGACATCTATATCGTTATGGACAACCTTCACATCTTAGGGGGCCTTGTCTCTGCTTTCATCTCAAGTGCTAAAAAATATATTCTTGAAAATAACATGTATACTTTTGGGCATCCTATAGACATCGGAATAAACGAGATCATCAATTGTAACAGACAAAGAAGCTTGGAACATATCTGGTATTGTATTAAGCTTGAGAAGTAACAAACTCCAGTTTCTTAACTTAGATATTGGACATAACTTTGAAAAGATTAGCTACTTAGAGCAGCAACTGTTACCATTTTTATTGTTTTGTCGCACAACGGTGCATCACTTTTTGCACATAAACATAAGTACCATATTTTACAAGGGACCTATCGCTTCAAAATTCTTGAACAACCATACGCGACCGAACTCGAGCGATCTCTGATATGGATACGCGTGTAACAAAACAACCTGCGTATGAACGCAACTTAGAGCACATCTTGGTACATATCACAACTTGATTAAGTGGTGTTGGAATTGTCCATTATGTGATCACAGTAGGTTGCTCCCTCCCTGTGAAGTCTTTGAGCTTTGACACGGATATTGCCAAATCTGTACAATAATAAGAGCAATCAATTGCATAGAAAATAGAGCAAGTCATTTGATATTACTTTATTTTATCTTAGTAAATGAAAATAACCTATCAATGGTTTTAAGGCAATTTGAGCTTCAACATCATGTTTAGAAACATGTGGTTCAAACTGTTCTATGTACACTCTAACAGTCGCCCCTGCAGAACCAGTTCCCTGTAAAAGAAAACATTGCAATCACTTCAATTTTATGCCCAGATTTCCAAGATGGATTCAACTACTTTGAAAGAGACAAGGTGGACAAACAAACAGATGCCACGTACTGATAAACGATATATAATCCTTGATCCATCTGTAAAAACAAACCGAACGCCTTGTTTTGATACCACACTTCCGTCTACCTGCACATCTAAAGCAGATCAGAACCGAACAATTGCAAGGAAATTGTGAATTATGGTAGCTTGTCCTTGAATTAAAAATGAAAAAATGAATATGATACAAATGTACACGATGTAAAACTTACAGGATCGGTGTATGTAAAATCATCTGCAAACTGGAGGACATAACTTCCTGTAGATGAATACTTTCCACACTTAAAAAATAGTCAGGAGAGGATTGAAAGAATTGAAGGATCGTGATTCCTGAAACTTACCATACTTATCACCAGCCTTGCTCTTGGATACAATATCTCGTAGGTATTCTATCATCTTATTGGCACCTTCAGTTTCACATTCCTATATTACGGACATAGATTTGTTAAAGAAACATTACACTTAACCAAGCTCAGAATATGTTACAAAATTGAACTCCAATTGCAGCAATGATACCTACCTCGTAGTCATATCTAGAGAAGAAATTCCTTCCATAAGTTGCCCAGTGCTCCTTCACGACGTCGGATACGGAGACCAATTTCTCCCCTGGCTTCTTGTCTTTGTTGCGATGTGCTATAATTGAAAGCCAAGCTAAGACAGCCCTGTAAGTGGAAATCATTTGGATGATGCAGACGATTATGCATAGGACAGAACTTAGATAAAGTTTCTAACATGATCGTGGTGATGTTTCCCAATAAAAATATAACGTGTATTATTTTTTGTCATATGATCTTCCCTTGAGGTTGTTCCGGTTGAGGCATAAAATGTAATACATGTTTTAGTTTTATAGGGCCACAATATTACAAACATCTAAGCAATTTGATTAAGTTCTATTCTTGACAACAATTCGAGCAGAGCAAATGTAGGTGTCTTTCAGAATTCTATTAAGTTCAAGATACATCAAAGTAGCTAGCCTAAAAAATAATTGAAAAAATTAACTTAGATTTACAAAACCATTTGGAATATATACCAGATGCCATCTTTCTCACGAATGTGGTCAGAACCTGTTCCAAAACTCTCTTCCCCGCAAACTGACAAATTCCCAGCATCCATAAGATTCCCAAAAAATTTCCAACCAGTGGGGACCTGAATCCAGTGTCCATCTTTTGTTATTTGAGAACTGTCTAAAAATATGTGAAGCTTATTTCATAATTTTCAGGAAGAGATTTTAAAAAAGAAATAAAACTTGCCTCGAAGAAAGGGAGGTTCAGTTTTTCAGCAACACGATCTAGAGCACCACTTGTCGGCATTGATCGAGCAAGACCCTGCAATTAAAACACAGAATATATATACTTCTGTTGTACAACGACGAATTCATATTAATTTGTGTGTAAAATTTCAACCTTCACACCGTCCTTGAAGTATGGAATTGCTTCTGTATTGGCTGCAATAACTGCTACAGAGTCTGAAGGAGTTACAAAGAAACTTTTTCCTAGAATCATATTTCTATCACCATCCCCTGAACAAAGATTGCATACATTAACCCCATTGAATAAACACACACAAAGACAAACAAAATATTGTTGCACAAGCATACACACAAAGACAAACAAAACATTGTTGCACAAGCATACATCAATCACGTCTTCTGCAATATGTCTAAAAAATGGCATGATATATACCATGTGAACACTTGAACCACAAATACAACGTTTAGCTTAAAATTGTTGGTTACATTCGGCAAAAGTTGGAACGAAAGAGTAAAAATTGAAATATTATGGAGATATATTCACCCAAACATTGCTAATTTCCATTTATTTCATTTATATTTCCCAGACAAAGCTTGTTTGAATGAGCATTTTCATAAGCACTTTAAGGGGAGAAAAATAAGAAGAAAATGAAATGAGTTCCTCCATCAGTTTAAAATTAGCTTATGTGCAAGTTAAAATAAAAATTTAGAGAAGCTATATGAAAAACTTCTAAAAATTTGGTTATGAAAAAACTAATTTCATTTTTTTCATTTTTCTTTCTGACATGCGTCTATGGAAAAACTCACCCAAATATACTCAGGCTAGAATTAGGGTAGTATGTATCAGTACTGGGTTATCAGAATATGTAAGAAATACAATTGAAAATATTTTATCGCTTTTAATTCATAAAAAATAAAAAAATAGATAATATTACTTGTTCAGGTTCATTGGGTATTGTCAAGTTAATTTTATTTTTTCTATGATGTTAACAAACAATTTTTCCAATTCTACGATAAATAAGCTGATCAGATATAAACTTCGTGTGGAATGTGGAGAGTACTTGAGTCAAGGTTACAGAGAGAAGATTCATCCCCAACAATATAATCTACAATAATTGCATAAGCTAGTATATCCCTAAACTGATTTAACATAGTACAAATAAATGCCCTTGTTCAATCATTTCAATCGACTTTCTATAAGGCAAAAGTAGTTTTACTTCTAAAATGGCCTAAATAACTTGACCATACATAACATAAAACTGGATCATGTCATCCAAGAGATGATGTTCTTCAGATGAATTAAAAATGATGCAGCAAATTGTTATTTTATAGGTTGTGATGCAATCAAACCCTTGGTGGTGATGCAAGGAACCTAGGCATGTCTAGGAAAACCCTAATTTTTTCTTCTCAATATATGCTTTCTTGAGTTTGCAATCCTTACCAGATTTGGTCGACAGAATTAAGATATTCCTTTTTTATAACTGTCACCTTCTCATGAGTTTTCCCATAAATCCATCTGACCTAAAATTACAAATTCACATGTACTGTTCACAATGCCCCCTTAAAACTGATCCAACACAACCATAAAATAAACCCATTAAATCCTAAATAAAGAGTGAGTATTTTTCCATAATAAACTTAACCAAACACATAATAAATCTATGTATTCCCCTGTCATATGTCATGTTGCTCGTACCACATTGACACAAACACGGATTGAGAAGAATTTGTTGCAAAACTATATAACTTATCATGAATCAAAAACAGAGAAAAAAAAGGACACAGTGAAATAGTAAAAGGATGGCATCAATTTTGATTTTCAAGTATAACAAGACACAGCAAAAAAATCCAAAATAAAGCAAAGCAACTAAGGCAATCTCCACAAACAGTGGCCATTGATAAACCAGTTCAACAATAGGCAAGAATTTCTTCTATTGAATATCTGCAAACAAACAATTTATTTTAAGAAAATTTAATGACAATTAGAGATTTAATTATTTCCTCTAAGGTGTTAATCAACAATCAGTCTTATAAAATCAAGTACCAAAAACATCTGGCTAGATTGAAGCTGTGTCAACATATAAGGGAAACCTAGCCTTACCCCTCGTAAGTGGAAAACTATTTCAACGATGTGGACCCATGACCTCTGGGTCACAAGGCAGCAACAATACTTGTTGCCAAAGCTATCTCCCAACAGAAACACATATACTAAAAAACAAATTAGCTACTTAATAAAAAGCTGGCTACTGCATTGGTCTCACATACCATCACTGGCAGCTCCAAAATCAGGTCCATTTTCAGCATACAGAATGTTTACAAGATCCTTTGCATATCTGCTCAGGAAACATTACCATTAAAACTAATGTTCTTATGTATGAAAACAAAATGAAAAAAAATAAAGCACTAAACTCACGTTAGATTAGGATCAGGATGGCCGTGTCCAAAATCTTCCAAAGGAATTCCATTTGAAATTGAATCCTACATTACATAATGAACATCCAATATCAATAACTTCATATAAATTTGTACAGACCCTGAAATGAAATAGCTGTTGGAAATCAACGAATCTCACTCACTGGAAGGAGGACTACAGTCCTATTTTTATTTCATTCCAGTAATTTTTGAGATTCCAAGTTAATTATGGGAATATCCTATTTATCATTTTGTTTTTCGTTTTCTTTCTTTATAATGTATCTTTACTGAAACTAAGTAATACAAAGATGATATAATTTTCTTTATACTCTGTTCATATGGGATCAATGTTTGTTCATCACAAATGAAAACCAGGTGCAGCCCCATGCCTAACAGATGCACCACCCCAAAAAGGTTGATCAGCCTCTCACACCTCCCAAAAAACTTAATCAAATCCCAAAAAATAAGTCAATCTCCAATAACTCACTTTAGGGGGAGAGCATAACCAAAGCTCATCATTGGGACCCTCCCATCTCCCTTTCTATATTCCTTTATCTACCCCAACCCCAATGCAAAGTGAAGAACTCAAAGTTCCAGAAAATTCTACCCAATCAGAAAACCTAAACAAAAGCAAGTCAAGCAGGAGAATTAGAAAATAGACCTCAAGGTGAATTTCAATTTGTTTCCGTAACTTTTCAAAATGAGATCATGTTCCTTTGCAAATTCAGTCACCATATATAGACCTAGATCAGGAGAAAGTCATAAAAGTAACATAAAAAGTAACAAAGGTAATGATGCAATAGATGATCTTGATCTGCTCCTTCTCTCTCGCACAAGAAACAAGTATTAGAGGGAATTGGAAAATAAACCTTGAGGAATTTCAAAATTTTGCAAAAGTTTCCAGCATGAGATCTCATGTTCCTTTGCAGAGTCAAATTCCATACGTTGAGCCAAATAAGAAGAAAGCCCCCAAAAAGTAACAGGGAGGGTAATGATACAATTGATGATCTTGATCTGCTCAGTGCTTTTAGGAGTTAGGAGTTGCACAAAGCATCTTACATCAAGTTATCTTTCATATTCTAACCCGTCCCCATGTTAGGGATCTTTAATTACAAAATTGGAACGTATATAGGTTCCAAAATCAGTTTATTAAATCTGAAAGATCAGAACTAGAGTTATTGTTCAAGGGGAAATGACAGCACTGAATGAAATAAGACCTGGGAAATTGTTACTGTTTCCAAAGGAAAGAATTTCGCTGGATGCAGATGGATCATTAACATAAAGATGAACTCAGAAGGAAAAATGGGCAATAACAACACTAGTTGCCCAAGGTTATACTCAAACTCATGGCAATAGATTATCAGGAAATGTTTGACCCATTGGCGAGGTGAAATTCAGTATAATAGAGTTCAGCATACAGAGAGAAGAGAAAGAGAGGATAAAGAGAAGAATGCTAATGATTATATAATCATATACAAAGAGAGAGGAAGCTACTTATAAGAAAGTGAGACTTGCAATCCAAACTACCAAAGTCTGACTAACTGCTGACTAAGGAGCTAACTAACAGAAAGGTAACTGCGGAAACAGAAGTACTATACCAATCTATTAAATTACGATATTAATTTCTCTTATAGCGAATTTGTGTTGGAGACTATACCAAATGGATGTAAAGAAAGACTTCTTGAACAGGAAGAGGAGGTTTATATGAAACTACTCCTAGGAAGGATAAAACAATAATATTGAATAAATCCCTATAATATGGGCTGAAGCAGTCACTGAGGACTTGGTTTACAAAATTCAGTACTGCTACGATGCAGTTTGGCTACTAAAAGTTACAAGAACAACATCTTGTTTGTGAAGAATTTAGAAGATGGAAGAAGTTGTTCTAATAGTCTGTTTCGGTCTTCACAGGTTATAAATTAATACTTTCCTGGGATGGAAGCGACCATAAGCAGGAAGGGTATTTTTGTCTCCCAAAGGAAGAACATTCTTGATTTTCTAAAAGAAATAGAGGAACTAGGAATCAAATTTACAGCAACTTCTATGGTCCAAAAGAAGAAGCACAAGACCACTAAGGATGATCAACTTGTTGAAAAGGGCAGGAACAAATGCTTTGTAGGTAAACTGGTTTACTTTTCTTTTGTCTTTTACTGGACTAGGCATTACCTACAGTAATAGTGTGGTAAATCAGTTCATGTATTATTCAAGAAAACGAATACCTTGATGTTGTATGTCAAAAACTATGCCATATATACATCTGGAAAGGGGACGTTATTTTTGAAAGAATGAAGATCAAACTGTTGAGTTCTATACAAATGCCAGTTCAGTTGAGGATACAAAGTCCATCAAGGGTATTGTACAATGGTGTAGGGAAATTTGACAAGATGGAGATGCAAGAAACAAACTGCAGTGGCAAAGAGCAGTGCAGAGGTAGAACATAAAGCAAGAGCTCAAGGTGTTTGTGAATTTATCTAGATAAAATAGGTTACTTGATGATTCATCTATTCTAATTCAAGAACCTATGAAACTCTTTAGTGGCATCAAGTCAACTAGCACTACAGTTTGCAGTCCAATCCAATTCAACATGATAAGATGAACTATGAAGCACATAAGGCTTGATACAAACTTTATCAAATTAGAAATTGAAATTCGGACATTTACCATACACTACATTCAAACAAAATTACAGTCAGCAATGTGCTCACAAAGGCTTTGTTAAAATCAAATTTTGAGTCTAATGTTGACAAGCTGGGGATGACTAATATCTATTCCCCAATATCAGAGGAGTGTTAGAAATCCATCCGAAAATCTTATCACATCTAATTAATTGGAAGGACTATAGTCAACTTATTTCTATTTTCATTTCATTCAATGTAATTTTTGGATTTCTAGTTGATTCATATGTTACTATTGTTTTCTTTTCCATTTTCATCCTTCTTTCTCTATAATGTATTTCTTCTCATATGAAATAATATAGAGAAATAATTTTTTTTCAGTCTGCTTATAATAATTTAAAAGAGGAGTGGAGGACCATACCAGACTAGCACCAAGTTTATCAACGAAGATGGGTTTAGCGTAAGCACCAGAAACTGCATGCATGGCATCAAATATAAACCTAGAAAAAAACACAAAAATTTAAATACTGCGGGATTCTCATAGAGCTTAAACGCTATAACCAGCCATGACTCTTGAGTTGGGATTTCCCTACTCTCTGTTAAGAAAAATAACATCCATAATTTGGAAAATCTAACTTGTTTCTGGTAGTGCAGCACCATTAAAATCTTAGAAAACCACAAGGATATACAACAGCTTGCACTGTAAGTACGGACAGAAAAGGCTAACCTCTTTCAATTACGAATAAGGTTGACTCAAGAAGTGGAATACAAATACATAGCAAGGGAAAAAACATACAAGATCGCAAGATCCTTTTAATGATTCCATATTTGATGACCATATCTCTCAATAGATCCTTTTAATGATTCCCTATTTAACAACCAGATCTCCGATTTCTAATGCAAGCCTCCCAAGGATTCTTTTGGGTGATATTGAAGTAGCACAGAAAATTAAATATTTTGTCAAACAGGGGGTCTCAACTCAAATTATAATAGTGCAGACAGCAGGATGTTAAAGAGAAAAACCTTTTTGGTCCATGTCAATGTGAAGAGACTATATAGTACCAGAGTAGGGTTGTGGGACAAAGCAAACTATGTACAAAAGCCATTATTTGTAGAGTGACTTTGACCTCTAAGACCACAATAAAGAAGTACACTAAAAGGAATAAAATCCAAAGCAACATCTAACCCCAAATAACTCAATATTTGCAATATTTAGGGAACAAGATGACTACCTAAAATCTGGTCGTGAAAGAAGACCCTTGATTAGCTGAAAATCAAATACTGTCTGCAGGGAATATAACAAACGAATAAATAAATTAAGTAAAAATCACAAGAATGCGATCTAGTTCAAGTGAAATATTCTATTAGATTATAGTGGTATGTAAATGAAAGATTATAACGATGCAAACAAATTATTTTCACCTCCAGTAATTCCAGATAGTCGGAGACAGGGTCTATTACTTCCACACTGAAGTTTCCAAACTTTGTAACCCCAACTTTCGATAAGTCAACATCAGGAACTTCAGCTATCTTTAACTCAGAGATCTGCATCAACATAAAATATTTAACCCCAATATCTAAAACACTTTATCATTGACAATAAGAAAGGACTATTTATCTGGAAGATAGTATTCTTACTAATGTCACTTCCAAATCATTTTATAACACCTAGTTTTAAGATAAATGTTTAGTCTTAAAAGTACAAAAGGCTAGCCGCTTCCATGGCTTGTTAGAGCAACTTTGCATATTTACAAAAAAGCCTACAGTCTAACCATTATAACATACTAACATCTGTCAAAAAGAAAAGAAATATATAAAGACCTGAAAAAAAATGTAATATAACGGGGAAATCATGCATGTGGCTTATTATATAAATTCTAATCAGTGGACCTCATAAAAATAACACAAAACAGAAGATATGTCCAGTAAAGTATTTCAAAGAATTGAATAAACCATATTTCACATCTCTGAATTATGCAAGACTATAAGAAAAGAAAAATTGAAAGTCTAATATATCCTACCTAATTTAATCAAATGATAAATTTAAAATTACCAGAATGACTCTGCTCGTTAGCTCTTAACTTTTTTTATTTTCCCTTTTTTCGTAAAAAAATTTATTGAGAGGAGGACGGATGGCATTTAGGTTCAGTTTTAACATAAAGATAAAGTGAACATTGACATCATGTAAAACTTCACACTAGATAAACCCAAGTACAAACAGCTCTCAAGCAACGTCATCAGAGTTCCAGATAAACTTCAGAAAGAAATTTTGAAATCAATAATTATTTTATCAAACTACCATGATGACGAGGCTTCGCATTAGAAGTTATAGTTTGCTTGAAGATTTTAGTGGGTAACCATTAGGAGCATTTAGAAATGGCGATACAGATGATATGCAATGTGCCAGTTGTTAATCATGTAGTAATATCATGATGTAATGAAGACTATTAGGACTTAAAGGAGATTTTACAAAAAAACGTACAACAAGATTGATATGTAATGTAACAGAGTTCTAGATACGAGGTGTAAAGGACAATTAATCAAGAACTGATATGTAATGCAACAGCTTTAAAGAAATTAAATCTTTATATAAGAAGACATCATCACTAAATAAGTAATGATACAATATAAGATCAAGATTACGCTGAATTTTCATCATACAAAAGACAACCTAGGTACAAGTAAAATATTTTAAAGAACAGAATGTAGGATCAGAATGATGGGACACTTACTGACAGTGTGTTTCCATAAATCTTGTCAGTAATGGATTCTGGTGCAGGTTGTCCACTGCTGTAATTAAACTGGAGTAGCAAAGCCATTTATTAGAAACACAAACTGACAGATCTGCACACAAAGTCTTAGAAATTGGCCACAAACATCTTCAGAATAAATGATGCTTCGACAAAGCTGCAAGATTGCATATGGAATACAAAATTACCAATCCCCAAGCATAATATCCATACACCCCCCCCCCCACAATAATGAAAACCAGAGTGATCTCTGAATCATAGGCTTTTCAGAGTATCAACCAATGTCCTCACCAAAGTTTAAAATACAGTAACTTCAGGAGTAGCTATCAGCATTAGTCAATGCACAATTTGATCAATGAAAACATAATGGACGAGAGTAACTAGAAAAGATAGTCACCTTAATACCCCAATCATATTCAGGCCCACCGGGATTATGGCTTGCACTCATAACAAATCCACCATTTGCCTGTTAAAATTTAAGCAAATCAGAAGCAATGAGCAAATGATCTGGAAAGGCTATGCTCATTATACGCCAAAATATTCCAGGAGAAAAAAATTTAACTGGCTTGCCTTTTGCTTTCTTATTACTGCAGAAACAGCTGGTGTTGACAAAATACCTTCCCTGCATTTGAAAGAAAAAGAAATAATTAATGTCTATTACTACCTCCGCATAAGTAATTGCGCACTGAACAATAACTCATACACTAACCCAACAAAGCTGTTTTAGCCTAATGATTCCATTCACTAGTAGATCTCTTGATTTGGAAGAAAATTAATTGGAAAAATAAACCGATTAAGATACTTACTTTCCAACCAGAATTTTTCCAACACCATTTCCAGCTGCAATTTTGATTATGATCTGTAATGCACCATAAACAGCTGTAAAAATCAGAAACAAAATGATTCTCTAAATACAAAATTTACATCTAATTGCTATTGTGACACATTCAAAAAAGTTTACCTGTGCAGCTTCCCGATTAAAGTATCGACCATCACCTCCCAACACTAACAAACCATTCTTGTAATCCTCAGGAGGCAATGAATTAAACAGGGCCTACAGAGGGACAGGATTTTTACTTACATGCAAAGCAAAATGCATAAATCACACACAATCATACACTGAATAGAATTCTACAAACCTGGATCCAATTTGCAAGGTAATTTTCTTGCATAAACACTTTCACCTACAAAACATATATGCATGTAGTTGATTATAAGAAAAACATTACTCCCACACTGTAAATACTTCCTTATAACTATGTTCCTTCATTAATAGCTTTCCAATGTGCTACAGTCAGTTAACAACCAATTTTCAAACAGTGATGAAAAGAAAAATAATCAATACACGGAAAAGGCTATCAAACCAGTGTTTACCAAAGAGAAAATAATGAGTAACTAATTATGTATGAATGGAGTAAAGAGAAAAAGCAAAACAGCAACCTAAAAATACAATTAACAAAAAAAAAGGACGCATCCAACCTTACAAATTTATTTCATTTTCAAGCATATAAATATATCATCAATCATAACCTTAATTAAATCCATGTCAACACTAACACAATCCATATGCTACAAGCTTTCTGATCGAGCATAAACAAACCAGGAATAAAGAGAGCGTCTAAGTGATCACTTTGATCCATGAAACTCAAACAAAGTTACTGCAAGCAGAAAATGAGCGACGAGATGCTTCAATTTCATTGCTTTAGATTACTGGTGTTCCATTGCTAGACTAAACAACAAGGAAACTAAAACCCCGCAAGAAAGATACCTTCTTCCGAAGCCCACTTGTACCAGTCTTTTGCCCCTCAATGGGTTTGGTTGGAATCGAATTAATCTTGCAACAACAAAAGTATAAAAGAAAATGTTAGATTTTAAAACTTAAGAGCATTAATATAAACAGAAGGGACAATGCATGAAAGGAGAAAGACAAAACCTTAATGCCTTCAGGTTCGGCAATGGTTGTGGAAGGCGATGAGGATGATGACGTGGCTCTGATGGTTGAACCGTAGCGATTTCTGAAGGGAAGCTTTTGAGACTTCAAGGAAGAAGGACATGGGAGGAAGGAGGAAGGTTGGATTTTTGAAAATGGGGCAGTGGAGTTTTGGGGTTTGTAGGCAGAGAGGATGAAGTTGTCAAGTTTAGAAGAGAAAGCCATTGATGGGTGTGAAGGAAATTTTGTTCTCTCAGTTTTTGTGAGAGCAAAAGAGACTCTGATGCTGTGCTATTTGTGAGTAATGAGTGATCAGTGATGTGATGATTTATGAGAGAGTCTCTTAACTGTGATAGGAGCAGCTGTGGGAACACATTGATGCCACATGTACGAAGAGACACTTATCTTGAGATTCAACAACATGTGAATGTGAACTGTGAAATGCTTTTTTTGGCCCTTCCCATGATTTTTGCTAAGAAGGTTACTGAACATCGTATGTTCGATTGCACAAAGAACGGCTAAGAATTATTAATTCGGACCCATCTTGATTTTCGTCAGGTGGAAAATTATTTCACCCATTTCCATGCATGCATCTCTCCCTTCAACTTTTTTAGTTAAATTTTAGTTTAAATTTACCTAATATTCTAATTCAATAGCTTATAATTGCTAATTAAAATACACAGTTTAAATATCAAGAAGACTTTATAATCTGATTACACAATTTAAATATTTTTCTTCTCTATACTTTGGATTGTATATTTTACGCAGTGCATACACCTATGATTTACTAGAAATAATAATTCAATCATTTTGAATTAGATTTCTTATTCTTAAGTCGTTTAATTCTTTCAACTTTTTTATTTTATTTTTATCTCTAAATTAAAATTTCATAATTTTAAAAAGAAATTGTTAATAGTTAAAAATAGCCTTGTATTATAATTTAAAATTTACAGTAGAAATTTAAAATATAATTTATAGTAAAGTTTATTTATTCATTCTAAGTTTGGTTATAAAATAATTGGCATGTTGAAAATATTTATTTATTATGATTTTTAATTATATAAAATGAACATGATAAGACTCTCTTATTAGGTTTTATGTTGTCATTTTCAAAAAAATTATGTTGTTTGAGTAAATTTTACCGTTCACATCATTTTTAAAATTCTCTTACAAATTTTGCTTCAATGATCAAATCTTTTAAGATCCATGAATTATAGTTGTTTTGGCATTTCATTTTTTTACAACTTAATTATTATAATTAAATAGCAATTTAATGTGATTGTAGTTATATGAAGATTACATTCTAAATCTAATCAACTGAAAAATAATATTAGAGAATTTTTAAAAACTCCTGTAAGATTATACTTTTTGTATTGATAATAATTTTAACAATGTCACCAATAATTTTTTTTCTCTGAAATTGGTATTAAAGACTTGCCAATCATTTAAAAAATAATTTTTATTTATAAGACCTAAGTCTTAAATTTAAACATTCATCATACCATATCCGAAAATTCCAATAGTTTTTCATTAGACTTAAATTTTAAATTTAAGACTTTTTCTAAGACTGAGATTATATTTTTTGTATTGATCATAGTTCTTGAATGTTCTAATCATTCCAATAATTAACGTTATCTTTTTTTCTTTGAAATTGGTATTATAAAGACTAACTAATCATTTAAAAAAAAAATGTAAGACTTAAGTGCTAAATTTAAACATTTATCATACCACATTCGAAAATTCCAATAGTTTTTCATTGAACTTAAATTTTAAATTGAAGACTTTTGCCAAGACTCTAGAAGATATTATTACTAATCTTATAACACTTACACTTCTATCATTTTTATTTACAATTTTTTTAACCTAAAAAATTAATTTAATTAGTATAATTAAATATTGATTTAATGTTATTCTAAAAACATATTGATATTGAAAATTATCTTTTATTATTAACACTCTTATACAAGACTGAAGTCATAATTTTAAGACTTTCGTTAGTTCACATTAATAAAGTTTGTGATGATATTAAAGTTTCAAATCGAAGACTCTTGCATAAAAAATAATCTACCATTTATAAGTAAAAAGTTCACAAACTAATAAATTCATTGTGAATAATCTACTAGTGAAGATTCTCCTTGTGAAGATGCAGGTCAAGCCTGACATTTTGAACCAGCAAAATATCTTAACAAACTTGTTCTCCTTTTGTTGTTTATATACATTTTGCTATAACATTTCATTTGACTCTTTGGCAGTATCGACATCAGATACAGATTATGTTCACTATTTCTTCCAAAGAGGAAATATAGGACTGTAGAAACACTTGAACAACGTGATTTCCATTGCGCACAAAAAAGATTAAATAAATAAAACAACATAAATTTAACACATTTTGATTTTTCCAGCACTCCAAATATCTGACATAAATCTGCCCGAGTTTTCATCAATTCCTAGGTAACTTTGAAGTACCTTTCTCAGGCAGAGAAGAGAAAAAATACATTTATAATTTGATTTTTTTTTTCCTAATTAAAGCCCGGTAACATAGCCAGCTCTTTATCCACGTGTGATCTTCCTCCTAATGTCTACAAGAAGCTAAAGAATGTAAATATACGAATCAGCACCTTGAACTCTCTACATCATTCCCTAGGCAGATTAAACGGTATGAGACAAAAATGATCACCTGCAAATCAGGAGTTCCAGTAATAGGACTTCATTCCAGTTCCCCTAGGCCCACAGAAGTTCATTACTTCAGAGTTGAACCCAATGCCACAACTTAGGTTCAAGATATTGTAGAATTAGCGTCTGTCTCTGTTTTCTCTAACTCGTCATTCATAATATTCAAAATGTCCTTTGGGGGACATTTGTCTGCAGGGTTCTTGGCAGATGTTTGACAGAAGCATTCAGGCCAAGAATTAGTATAGAAAGACTCTGGAGAAACACGCTTATGAGGTTCTCCAAAGTTTGTTCGGAGCATGACCTTCCTAATAGCTTCATCAAAACCAGCTGTCCGCCCTTTCTCCCTATCGATGAAGATTGGGGCAAGAGATTTTCTATCAGGTCTGATAGTAGTACGGAAGCCATAATATAGACGATGCCCAAGGAGATTATTGGCAAAGTTGCTAGGGCCATCATAAGTTGGCATGAAAATGTCAGAAAGAAGACAGACCATGTAATCCACAGCAGAACCTGCCAATCCCCTGGTGTTTTCAGCAAGCTCTTCAGAGTGTTCCACAGAAGAATGATTCTCAAGTCGAGGGAACAAACTTCGAAATGGTTTCATAAATCGATCCCCTCCAAACAATTCACCAGCTGCAAGATATATCCTAGTAGAATTGTCAAAACCCAATGCACGCAGAATAAGACCAACCTGCAATGAGAAGCACATAATAAATGTGCGAATCAAAACATTCGAATCACATCATAATCTAAACAAATTTGAAATTTGTTATCACCAGCATACATGTAAAGGTTACTGTATTGACAAAGACCCCGGGAAAATATTAAAGAACAACAAAAGCAAAAACTAGTGTTCACCTCCTCAGGAGTCAACGGGCATTTCCCAATAGCCCTTCTTTCATCATAGACAAGTCTTTTAGGTGCAAAATTTTCTTCTCGATACTTTTTCAAAATCTTTTGCTCCTGGGGTGTAAATATATCAAAGCATCTGCAATCACATCCACATTCAACATGAGTAATTTACAAGAAGCTTTCTTTTTTTTATAGGGAGGGGGGATTGAGTTTTGGATCATCACTTGCAATACATATCAGACTAGAAGTACTATAAATATGGATTATTACAGTTCTGTCTTTTGCATTGCATCACATCATATCATATCAAATCCATCATACATTAGAATCTCAACTTTTCTCTTTCTTTTTCCTACCTAAATTCCTATAACTTCTGCACATGCCTGTAATACAAACACTGTCAAATACTCCTATACAGGAGCATATCCATGGTGCATGTGTAAGATTTTAAGGAAATACCATAATTATAATTATGTAGTACAATACAAGTAAAAACAAGAAAAAAATTCTATTTCTTGGAACAAATATGCACTACACATCATGAAATAGGACAGACATCAAACTTTGGAGCCAATTAAAAAACACAAACCGCCCATTAGTCCAGACCAAGAAAGTGATCCAATGGGAGCTGTAATTTTTAGGCTGCTCTGATTTTATTGGAATTATTAGGATTATGGGAAAGGATGAGTTAATTAATTCAATTAGGATATTGATTAGTTAGTTAGGGGGTTAATGAGTTAAACAAGTAGGAGGGATGTAGGGAGAAAAGGGGATACAGATATGTTCATTTGTAGATTCAGCATCAGCTCTTTGTGAAGGGGAAAACCCCTGGAAGAGAGTATTTACCTATTTCTTGTTCTTTTCATCCCTTTCAACAAAACTTGTCGTCTATTTCCCATTCTCAAATTCTTGGTTCCTAAAATTTGGCACGGCCCCAAATCTTCAATGGAGAGCCAGTGCTAGAGATGGAGCAAACACATTTTGGCTAAGAAGGATAAGCAGCCTGTGTTTGTTAAGGTAGACCCAATTGATTTAAGGCTGAAAAATTCTTCGATGTACAAGAAATTCATTCACTCCATAAGTTGCAATTTGAATTCATGAGCATGGAAGGTGTTGCAATGAATTGGTTCTATGTTTTGGAGCCAAAATAACCTTGATTTAAATTGGGAGTCATTTTCCTTAGTTTTGATGAAAAGATTCATATATGAATATGGTAGTCACATCGTTGAAGAGTTGGCTAACTTGAAGCAAGAAGTGCAAATTGAGATGGAAGCCTGCATCAAAGAAGCAGAGATGGACATGGAAAAAGGAAGGAGCAGCAACCAAAATTTTGGCAAAACAAGAAAGAGTGACGAGAACTTTGATGACAATATGTAAAATGGAGGAGGTGACAAGACTTGTTCTTGGGCAAGAAATATGAACAAGACTCCATCTTGGATGAGAAACACAGGTGAGAACTATGCTTAGGCTAGAAGACAAGTGAGATTTATCCTTGGGCAAGAAGACAGGTGAGATCTGTCCTTGGGCAAGAAGACAGGTGAGATTTGTCCTTGGGCAAGGAGACAGGTGAAATTTGTCCTTGGGCAAGGAGACAGGTGAGATTTGTTCTTGGGCAAGGAGACATGTGAGATTTGTTCTTGGGCAAGAAAGGTGAGTGACAAAATTAGTCCATTGTGTTGTGCCATTGAGAAGTTCTTCAAGGAGCAGCAGATGTAGCCAACCAATTAAAGTATCAGTTTCAATAGTGAAGAAGCTATGGAAATTTTGCATCCCAACTAAACTTATGTCGCTGGAGCAGCCAGATCAAGACTTCCAGATAACAGAGAATGCAAGCTACGCACATAATTTCCACTCATACCTCCACCACCGAAACCACTAGACACAATCAAACAGGTGGTATTTAGAAGGGTGTTATTATCTGCAGGACAAAGATGGCTGCCTAAAGGATCTCCAACAGCCCATGTCTCTGTCAATAAATATTTGAGTCTGATGAAGTAGAAAGACAGAGGCATAAATGGTATTGTATGTAAGTCTAGACCTAATGGGTCAATCCCAATTTGAACGTAACATGCGTGTTCAGGAGCAAATGCTTTGCAATAGCCAAATTTAAGGTCCGACACAAGGGGTATTTAGCCCATACCAGACTTCAGGAGGCTTTGCTCAAGTTTTCGAAACTTGTTTCATTGAACTTGTGTTTTCACCATATTCACAACTAGAGGTGGGTATTTAGGTTCGGCCTGCTGACTACCAACAAAACCTGCAACCTGTATGGTACATAGGCTTTTAAAATAAGACAGTCTAAGGTGCAGGCTCATTAGTGCAGTCTTTTTAATCACACAGGTTAAACGAGTATGGTACATAGGCTTTTTCAAATTTAATATAAAAAATATAATGCTAATAAATAAGATGTGTAAACTGAATAAAAATAAAATTATTAAAAAATACATATGGAATTTAAGTACTCTTATGGTTCAATGGTTGTTGAATAGTGATGTAATACTTTTATTTAGCATAAAATTATAGATTAAGTAAACATAACGTAGAAAAATATATTCAAGAAATTTTTTTGCAATGAGTGTTGTCCAACATGTGTCTCATGAAGAAATAGCTGGTTCATCTTACTTCCTAAAGTGGGATCCAAAAGGTGAAGATTATTTTCAACTCCTACAGCATTGGAGGAAATTATTACCAAATTGAACCTTGAGGATATAGAATAAAGGAAATTAGTGTAGTTACTAATTAGAGGGATATCATGGCTCATACCCATTATTATACATATAAAACAGGATGATAATAGGGTTAGTGAGGGACATTGTATTAGTAAACCTTCATGGGAATACAACAGTAGCTCTGTTGTAAAACGGGAAACCCTTATAGGAGAGAGTGCTCTCCTGTTTCTTGATCTTTTGATCATATTCAATAAAATTTGTCTTCTATTTTCTATTCCCAAATTCTTGGTTCCTAAAAACTGGAGTTACTGGTATTCACTTTGGATGATAATAAGGCCAACCCTTCCACAAAACATAATTTGGAGTCTTTTATACATACTTTTTCCTTATTGATAAATATTTTGCACTCAATATTCCTTCAAGATTTGTTTTCTACATCTAATATTTCGTCTCTCTCCATTTAAGGAAGCAAACTCAGTTCTAGTGGTTGTTGAAGACTTGAGGCTTTATGATCCTCAATCTTTTGTTTGAGTTCTGCTCAAGCTTTGTTCTCAGTTTAGACAACATAAGCACCCTGTTTCAAACTCCTGATATTTTTTATTTTCTCTCCATTGGTATCTTCTGCTATGGACATGGTGGATCTGCTGATATGAAAAGAAAAAATGCTGGTGGAAATAGGAGAGATGGATGACAGTAATTACTAAGTTCTTGAAGACCCTAGAACATTAAAAGGCTTGCAAACTGCAACTAGTCAGAAAGTACTGAGTGCATGCTTTATCCCTTAAAACTCCAACTGGCCGATAGTAGAAAAATGTTGAGCCTTGTTCAAACGTGCCAGTTAGATTAAGAAAATATCAGACATTTTTCTTCAAAGTATGAAAGGAAGATTTTCTCTTTTCAATCCATCCTTAAAACACGGATTGATGATTTTAGAATTGTCTGCACCCAGTCTACCATTCACCAGATGATCAATAGCAGTTTAGGGAGGAAGCATGAAACACTAACACCATCTGTTTCAATTGTGTAAAAAGTAGCCCGTTTGAAAAAATGTCCTACATAATTGATATGGATTTGGGCGAAAGCCTCCTCCCTATCACAAGATTACAGAAAAAAATTATTTTAAGCACAAAAATGTCAAGAAAAGCAGTACATCAACTATGTCTAGCCCACCAATGGACAGCCAGAAAGTGTTGACCAATTCAGAATTTTTTGGTAAATAGTCCTAACAGAACAACCCTTGTCTTCCACAGAGACACATGCTGACCACCTCTCAACTCAACCTGAAGACCGACGCTCACTCATCCATCTTTTGTTATAAAATCAACCTTACTCCAACCCACCCCTCAACGACACCTTCATCTCCTTCTCACAGAACAATGCCTCTAAATTAACTAATAGGATGAAATTATAGTTTATGTATATCAATACAGCTGGAGCAAAAAATAGAAAGAAACTAAGTTATTCAACACCATGTTTATAAGAAATCAGCACAATTTAACAGGCTGCAAGAATTCCTAGAAAATGGCTGCAATGCACCAACAAGATTGCCAAAGCTCATTAGTTCAATTTATTTTAAAGAAAATATCACGTTTTTATCAATTTTCTGAGATAACTATTAAAAAATAAGCAATTATTTATCCAAACATAAAATATAGTCCCATAAAAAATAGAAAATAAACCATTAACAGAGAAAATGTGTACATAACTAGTCATATATCATATATACATAGGGAATGTGGTTTCTGACAAGATAACAAGGAAAATCCCATAGATGTTATACATGGTTTAATAAAGCTTTGGCATAAACATCCATTGCTTTAAATCAAAGAAAAACATGCATTTAACATTTGATATTGTAGAAAACAAAACAACAGTTACACAATATTTACGTCCCATTAAAAGTCAATAAACATATAGCCAATAAACTATGTAAACATAATTGTCCAGTCAAACCCAGATAACTTACCCAGCAAATGCCAACATGTCCATCTCAAACCGAAGATGTATAGATATAAAGGGACCTTGTGCTCGAAGCTTATCTACAATTGATTGACCTAGCTTCATGATATGTGGCTTGAATCTTAAAGCATGATAGTTGACTCTACACCTCAACCTTTGGTACTCAGGATTGTCAATTTCTTCAGCTAAGCGATGTGAAAAGGGAGTAAGATAAATCGCACCATGTTCCTTCATCTTCTTCAAAGCATCATTAGTATACCAACTTATAGGAGCATCTCTAGGAGGACGAAGCTGTACCAAAATAACATTTGAACATACATCATCCAGAAAATTGGAATAATTTCAAACTACTTATTGATGACCAAATTATTAATCTACCTGAAATGCCTTTATTTTCTTTTTTTTACCATTTTTCTGATTTTCTGGAATGCTTTCCACAATCTTAACATCATACCTCAGTGTTTTGATGAAATGCTCAACATCATAAATACCATAGAAACCGCTGCATGTAAATAAAAATAAAAAAAATATAAAAAAGGAGGCTATTTAGTGTAGTGTGACTATGACCCATAAAAAGTTAAGAATCAATTAAACCACTCATAATATACTGAAAAAGGGTTCCCCATTTGGTATCTTCCACTAAAGAAACATTTATTTCAACTAAACGCATGTTTGGGGAAGCTTTTTGTTAGGAGTACCATATTGAGTAGAATGATCTATTTTAAGTGGTATTAACCCTTAAGGCTCTTCCACTTAAGTCCTAACAATTGATGGTACAAAAAGGACGACCTACCGATAGGCTGGACTAAAGTGCAAACCCAATACTGAAAGATGAGTAAACTTGTTGAAGAGATAAGAACTACCATTGAGTTAGTGTCAATCAAGTGAAAGTCATCGGACCTTAGGGGCGTGGTAATGTCAGAAGTATTATATTGAATAGGATGAACCTAAGATAATGGACTAGTTTTTTTGGGTTATGTTATTTTCTTGTGCTTAAGTTCCAACACACTTTCAAGGAAATAATCACTTTTTTCAAAATAATCTCTTCCAAAGATGCCAAAAATAAGTGATTATTTCTTCAAAAGAAAAATGCTAGTAATAAAATCTATTTATTATTAATTGAAAAATATTAAAAATCACAAAAATTTGGGTCTTACTTCTTATTTAAAGAGTTCTACTTCTGATTTTTTAGTTTCCAGTAAATTTAACCAATAATGAAGGTAGAAGGAATGTATTAAAAAGTGTGTTGCTAGCACCCTTCTTCTAAGTAAAACCGAAGATGCACTAAAACCAAAAAGGGGAAGACAAATTTGTCACTATAAATTAGCTACAAAGGCTTCATGTTCAAGAGTAAAAAGAATTTATTTTCTTTTATTCGTCCCAATAAAAAAATATTCCTGATCCGAAGTAAATGAATGCATACTACAGCTCAGAAATCAGATAAGAATTAAGAGTCGTGACAGTTACCTGTCGTCATGCCAAAAAGAGTTCGCATCCAACTCGGGTAGCACTAACGTAGCATTCATGATCCGTGCAGCAAGAACAGCATTAGATATCTACAGCATTGATATACTAATGTATCAGTATAACAACATCAACGTGTATATATACAGAATAGCACCACCATACAAATAGCAAGCCTCATCCTATCAAAAGCCTTATATTCACCTAGCTTAGTAAGAGACGCAATGCAAATACTTTGCAGCTTCATTGAATGCACTAAACCAAAAAATACAACAGATAATTTCCACAATTCATAAAAGTATACTAAAGTTTACAGTAAGAGCAAAAAGGTACAAACCGCACTCCTCTGTTGATTCAGTCCACCGTTACATCGAACACGCAAGTAGCCATTGCTCTCATTAGGAGGAGCTGAGACATAACATCAAACACAACATCAGAAACTTCATGAACGTTGCATCCAGATGAAAACTATTGCATCAGAAACAGTCTGTAACTACAAGAATAGATAGATACGAGGCCAATAAGTTCGCGGAGTAGACGACGGCCGCCAACCGCCAGAATCAGCGTTGCTCCAGAGCTCTTCTACATGGATCTGACAAAAACCGAACGAAATACGAATAACAAATCGTCGAATTACATCATATAAGTACAAATTTCATTTCATAAAAGATAATGTATAAAGATGCTGAACGAATTTTCTTTGATTGGTTAAATTTCGGTCAGCGAGTAAATAATCTGAACTGAATAATTTGCAAGAACCTCGGAGCGATAGCTGGATTGAACATTCGAAGTTCCTGTTGAAGAGAAGAACAAGGAGAGCGTGCAGATCAAGAGCACCGCAGCAGCAACAGATAACTTCACAATCATTCCTTTCATTCCTGAGCCTCCTCCAGTGTTCCTCCCATGCTGCCTGTGGAAGCCAGCTCTACAAAAAACAAAACATCGACGGTTACACTCAAAGAGAAATTCAACATCGAAGCCTTATCGAACCGACCTCCTCATGGTTAAGATTCAACAACTCTGCTCTTGTTATTCTGCGGATTCAGCTCTTCGAGTTTACGCTTCGGTGAGGAATTAGGGATTGGAATGGTGCTTGCGGCTGAGGGTGTGCTAATGGACCCTGCCGGCGATCTGCAAAGTGGCGGTTGCCGTGGATATGTGGCGGTGGGAGGAAAAGTTGAAATGATATCACCGTCATTGAAATAATTACAAAAAATTAGCTTGGGGGATTTGGGCCAATATATGGGCTTCTTTTGGGCTAAGAGACTTGGGCCTAAACTGGCGACTGAGGTCAAGGGAAATAAAAGATAGGTATTTCTTCCTGCACCCCTACATTCTATGCAATACTAGAATTATCTTTGATAATTTTGGATGATTCCAGAATAAGGATTCTGTAAGCAAAAGATATTTCTGGAATAGGGTTCTGTAAACAAAATGTGTTTCTGATATAGGAAATTCAAAAGCCAAAAAATTATTCTGAAATATCTTTTCTGAAACACTTTTTTAAAATTTCTAAAATGGTAAATTCAGAATTCATAAAATATGTTCCGGAATGTATGTTTTGAAAATATTTTGAAAAAATAAGACGGAAATCATTTTTAAAAAGGGTAAAATGGTCTTTTCGAAAAATAATGGGTGCAGGAAGTCATTTGTTGGGGTGTAGGGAGAAACAGCCAAAGAAGATTGGATCTTAATAAAAGTTTGACCAAAAAGAGATGGAAGAATATCAAATTTCCCTTATGTATAAAAGTCCTAAGAAAGATGAGAATAATTTTCAAATAGCTAAATCATTCCATTTTTATTTATAAAATTCTTTAACTTTTTGTATTTTTTATTTATAATTTTATTTAAATTTTAACAAATATATCCTTTTTAAATAAAATAAAGAAGATAAATATCGTTTTATTACAAATATAAAAAAATAGTGTCATTTAAAAAAAACAAAGATATATATATATATATATATAAATATTATTTTATTAAAATATAAGAGAAGTGTATATTTATTTTACAACTGAGTTTATTGTGACTTCACATAACCTTATACTAATAAATGCAACTTTCCAAAATATCAAATTGAAAATATGAAAAATATAGGTATAATTATCTTATTTGTCCATACATTTAGAGTCAATATTCAATTTAGTACGGTGGTTTTAAAAAAAAATCAATTTTATCCCTATGTTTTTTAAAATATATCTAAATTGATCTTTTTTGTTAAATCTCACCTTATGGCATCAAGTGTTGCTTATGTGACATAGAGATGTCAGATTGGTGTTATGTAAGGTGTGAGGTGTCAAGTGGCATGGATTGAAAGATTAGGAAAAATCAATTGGGGGTTTATGGTTTTTTGAATTGTAGCGATTGTGTGAGGTGCGACCTTGCGAGCGCAGAAACTAGTCTCAGTCTCAGCATTGGAGTGGGGTGGGGTGCGTTCCTCCGTAGTGGAAACAAGAAAACGTTTGTGTGTTTCGGGGAAATAAAAATTATGAAAATGAGATTCATGGTTGGGGGCGAGGTCAAGGCTACACAAAAGCATATCGAGCATGAAGTCCGATGAAACGCAAATTTTGGTAATGTTGTTTTGCAAACAGCGACCACTACCTAGATGGGAGTGAACTTCAAACTATCCCCCTCTTCTCCTCCTCCGCCACTCATCCCAGAAAGACAAGTGTTAACCAAAATTAAAATACAAAATGATAAAGAGGAATGGAATGAATGGCACAAAAAGGAAGATAAAAAAAAGGAATGGATAAAGAAAACTTATGGAAGAAGAAGGAAGTCACGCCACTTGGAGAAGGAGGACTCCAAAATGAGTGGTGAAAGAGCCGCTACTTGAAGTGCTCACACATTCAAGATAAGACCCACTATGAGAACTCTCAGGTCTCACAAAAACATTTATGCAAAGTTTCTTTACTATAATCGAATTCAATGTGTGAATACATGAGGCAAGACATAGGAGAGAGTGCCTTAGAGAACAAGATAGAGGGGTATGGGTGTCTTTTTTTAGAAGCCTTCTAAAAGGTAGGTCAAAGAAACCCTAAACCTAGAAGCACTTGTCGTGAAAGGTGGGCTTGACACAAACCCAAATTACTAAGCACACCCTAATTAAATTACTAAGCACACCTTACTCAAATTACTAAACACACCCTACTCTAGTTTATTCTTCTATTTGGACCCCCAAAGTGAGCCCAATTTATTTACATAACTTCTCTTGTGGAAAGACAAGAAGGAAGAACTTATGATATTCTAGTTTATATCTGGTTCTTCTTCTACTGATTCTCTCTCGAGGTTTTGTGATGACTGACTTATTTGTGTAGTGTTTGTTGTGTCCTTAGTCATCTGCTGGTTGATGTGGTTTGTATCAATAGGCCCTAGCCCTAATGGCTCGTCTGTCAGTTATTATTAGACGTGCATCGTGATTTCTTATTACTAGGAATGTACATCTTTTTGTTAATTTTGTTTTAGTTGGTTTTTCGGAGATATTCTCGTATATTTCGGGATATAGGTTGACTCATTCAATGTTATTGTAATTGTTTTCAACATTATTTATTATATGTTTTAAGATGTTCTTTGACGCGGGCGGTTAGTCATCGAGGCCGAGACTAGCTTGTCGGTACCGACCAGTACATATTGTATCAACAATTTTTTTACCAATGCTAAAAACTTATGCAATGTTTTAGATACGATCCATATCATCACATAACTAACCTTAATTGAATTTATCCTGAGGTATTTACTTCTTTTTATATAAAAGCTCTTATGTTAGGCATCACTATGAAACTTGACATCTCATGATAAAAGTATTATTAAAAGAAAAAAGAAAGGAAATACAGGAAAATATGGGGGGACTATACCAAAACCCAATATATTAACAAAAATGGTACATAGATAATCTATACCTATTAATAAAAAACTCTAAAAAAAGAATAGATGAAAATCTATTATACCAATGAAAATACTCTTTATGAATAAAGCCTAAGTTAGCAAGTTTATCCCTTCATGAAAAATGTGAGAAATCATAAACCTGATTTTTCCACAATAGTTAAGACAAACGTTCCACCTATTACAAAACATTCAAGGAACATTAGTCGTAACAATAAATGAAGCACAAATCAATACAAAATCACATTTAAGCAATAAACTAATAAGACTCATTTTTTAGCTTGTTCAATAGCATGTATAAATCCATCAAAAGTCAACAATCAAAGTAGTCAAAATATTAAAGAAAGTAGAGAAACTATCAATAATTTCTCACATCATGTTTATTTTAATATTTGAAGAAGAAAACTCTCGTCAAACAAGAAGCAGAGGAAATAGAACTTTTCCTGAGTTATTTACTTCCTCGTTAAATGTATTACAATAACTTTTATTAGTCTTTAAGGAGTTAAGTTAGTTAAAATTGATATATTAACTCGGGTTTTTTTTATCATGATGGGGTTGTTTTTTTTTTTGTTTTTACCAAAATGGAGTCCGTTTAAAAAAAATTACAAATTTAGGCAAGTCATGCCAATTTGGCACGACTTCATATGCACAAATCGTTCCAATTTGACACGACTCTGTCATGTCATACTAAATTCGTGCTAACTTGGCACGACTTCTGCCCTATCATACTGAAGTCGTGCCAACTTGGCACGAATCTGCCACATCTTATTTTTTTTAAAAAAATTTTATTGTTTATATATTAGGTAGTAAGTTATGTAATGTTAAAAATTAATTTGATACATAATTTTTTAAGAGTGTTAGTTTAAGGAAAAAAAATTTGGATATATAATTATTTTTAAATTATTTAATTATTTCAAAATAATTACAACTTATTTATATTATTTGACTTATTTAAAATTTATATAATTATTTTTAAATTATTTAAATATTTCAAAAATAATTACAGTACTTATACCTTTTTATATTTTAATATAAATGACATTAAAAAAAATAAACAGGTTTAAAAAATGTATTATTTGAATTGTGATAAAAAAATTATTACTTTAGAAAAAAAATGAATAATTGTGATACACGATTATCCAATTTTTTGTTTCTTAAAACTAACACTCTTAGAAAATTATGTATCTAATTAATTTTTTACATTACATAACTTACAACCCAATATATAAACAATAAAATTTAAAAAAAAAATTATGACATAGCAGAAGTCGTGACAAGTTGGCACGACTTCAGTATGACAGGACAGAAGTCGTGTCAAGTTGGCACGACTTTATTATGACATGACAGAATTGTATCAAATTGAAACGATTTGTATATATAAAGCTGTGTCTGTCTAAATTTGTAATTTTTTTTAAACAAATACCATTTTAATAAAAACAAAAGAAAATAACCCCATCATAATAAAAACTCTATTAACTCACTACGCATGAAAAAGTTTTAACTTCTACATTATACATTAGATAAAAAAAATATTGGAGTTGAAGAATTTATTGGAGTTAAAAAATATTGAGTAGAGGAAGGACATGCAACGTGTCGAGGGTGGAAAGGATGGTGGTCTCTTCAGAGGACAGAAAGAAAGGAAGAACCAGTGAGGCTCTGAAACGTGTCCAACTAACTGTGACTGGACCTACAACTTAATAACCTCCTATCCTACACCCATCTACTGTCTAATACTATGATCCCAATAATAATAACAATTTATCTATAAGGAATAAAGTTCAAAACTTGATTTGATTGAATTGACTCTGTGTCCGCAAAATGGGAATCACACGAGTAATTCACTCACTTTAGCCTCACCTATGCTTTATTTAGAATGAATTTCATATAAATAAAGTTTATTTCACATGTAAATAGTAGAAAGAGTTATCTACCTTTGCTTTTGAAAATAAAATATTATATTATAATAAAATAATAATTTATTTAACTTTTAAACAAATGTAATTAGTATCAATATATCATTCATCATTTTATAGAGAGAAGAAAAACTGAATTTAAAGAAAAAGAAGGTAAGAAATGAGGTTATTTAAATTAAGAAAAAAAAGTAAAACATGAAAGAAAAAATTATAAAGATTTGTAAGTATTATAACGTGATTGATAATATTTTTAAACTCATAAAGTTGTAAGAGTATAATTTTGTTTTATAATTAAAATTAATTTCTCTTAATGTTGTTCAACTCAATATTGAAATAAAACATGATTTATCTCATTGTGCATATATGGAAATTTGTTGAAAATATATTTTTATAAAATTAAATAACTGAAATTGTAAATTTTGTAAAATTCAGTAAAATTATTAGAAATTGATGTAAAGATATAACACCTAATAAATATTAAATATAAAATAATATAATACAATATAATAATAAAAGAGAGTTAAATTAAAATAATTAAGCGAAAATAATTATATCATAAGAGTAATTTAATACTGTAAAAAAATCTAAAAAATATGTTTATAAAGTAAAATTATTGTTAATACTATTATTATTTAATGAATTTATTTTGATAATTATTTTAAAATTTTTTCTTATTATTTCATAATTTTATTTTTATAATAATAATAATTTTATAAATTTATTTTGATGATTATTATTTTTAATATTTTATTAAAAATATTATTTGTGATTTTATTATTATTATTTTATAATTAATTTTGAATATTATTATTCTATAATTTTTAATATTTATATTATTAATTTATTTTTGTTATTTTTGTTATATAATTTTTTTAATATTTGATATATTATTTAGAATATAATTATTTTATTGTTATTATATTATATAATCGATTAGGTTATAAAAGCTATAACATAATTATAATTTTTATAAGAATACAATTGATTGTTCCCGTCCATAATCTTTTGTTCTTCTTAAGTATAGTTCATTGTCTTATTCTTTAAAGTCTTCCTAAGTGATTATGTCTTTCAACCAAATAAGAATAACAATGAGACTTTCTGACTATTAGTAAATAGAATAAAAAATAAAGGTAGTTTCGTCTTATTATCTGTCTTTTTCCTTTTCACTTTTAGTATCATAACATTGGTAGGGAAAAGTATTACAATCACTCGTTAAGCATTCGTAATCAAAATAGACTAACAAAAACTAAAAACTCTAGTAGCAAACTATTTAGTCACCTAATAATGAATTGATAGTAATTAGCGACCGTTTTTCTTATGAGAGATTGGTCCTGAAGTAAAAGGTAATAGTGACCACCATTTTGAATGGTAATGGATTGAAATAAATTAAATTGTAGTGACTAATTCAGTGACTAAATTTAAAGATATATAACGACTAAATTTATTTCAGTGAACTAAATATTAGTTTTTTAATTATAGCAACAGTCTCTACACAATGACTATTTAGAATCAACCACTAAATAAGTTTCGGTGGCTATTTTTATATGTATTATTAATACCTATTTTAAATGGTATTCCGACCTGTTTATAAACAATTTTCTAACTTGCTTATAAATACTACAAATTCAAGACGAACCTTCTTTCAAGTGGGACTGAGTTCATAATATTTTTTCCTTGATGATTCGTGAGATTACATTGGAAGGTCCACTTGCTGGTGCAAAATTGTGTTCAAAACATATTGTCAAAATGATATATGGAAATAAGAACATATTGTTGAATAACAATTAAATTAAAATATACTTACTCTCCTCTTTCTGCATGAAGTCAGAGCCTTTGATCAATTACACAAACTCATACTCAAGTGTAAGAGTGTCTTGTATTGGTGAAGGTTGATTCATAGTTGGCTCTGTAGGAAAGACAGTAAGATTTGGTTCTCCTACATGATGTTCAACTCCTTGTTCGTGAAATGTAGAAAATGGTGGTCCTTCATAGATAGGATGTGTAGACTTCATGGTTGTTGGAAGAACAAACAAAGGGGGAATGTTGGTGTTAGGTAAAGATTTGTCCTCGACACAAAAACCTCGACCACCACGATTAGGTGGTTTACGACCACTACCTCCATCCCTTGGTGTCATCTATAAGTAAAACGTATTACATATATAATCAAAATGAATCAATCAATTTTGAATAAATAAATAACGTAATCATGATAAAAAAAATTCAAACCTGGTCGTGTTTTCTATGACCAAATATGTCAGTTATCTTGTATGTCATTCACTACAATTATAGAAAATCACGATAAAATTAATGTAAAACATAATTTAGACAAGGAATACAATTAATTTTAATGCATAAATTATCGAAAAGGTATTTGTGTCACTAAAATCACTATCAATGTTATCCTCACTTGAAATGTATTCCTCCTCGTATTGTTCATCTATGTTTGTTTCATTTAGTAATTTTATATCTACTCCTTCTCCCCCATCAACATCGACAAGAGAATCATGAATGAAGTCCGAATCAACATGTAGCACTACTTCAAGTTGGTGTTATCAATGATTCTAATATGAACTTTTGTTTTAATTATTCAAATATGAATGGATCATACACTTTATTATATCTTCGTGATTCCTTTACTTGAACGATTTCATAGTTATTATCTACTTTGGTTCCTATATTAGGAGTATTATCAAACCATTCACACTGAAAGAGAATTACATTCATTATTGAAAAGCCAATATACTCCAATTGAATAGTATTAGACAATATTTCATAGAAATCTGACTCTGATTGACCATTGGTTCCTCGGACATAAACACCATAGTTATTGAAATTCATGCCTTCACTCCAAAGAACAATGTGAAATTTGTATCCATTGATAACATTGAAAGGCCATGATTGAACTTTTCTCTTAGGACCCATGCTAAATTAACAAATAATGGATCTTCAATATTACTTTCTAGATTAAAACCTAAACAAAAGATTATAAATTACACAATGTCTATCTAAAAATATTTTTTTTTATAAAAGGCAAATTAAAAACCTACATATTGTTTACACCATATAACAAAATAAGATGAAATGTCTTGGTCAATTTGAGTTTTTAAAACAGTAGGACTAATATATCTTAAATATTCAACATCAAAATAGGATGAAATGTTTTTTTACTATCAATTTCAGTCATTGTTTCGATCATAAAACTAACTAAAATCATTAACGTTTTATTCGGTCGCTATTTCGATAGTAGATTTGACATTAGGTGTAATCAGTAGTTATTTCTTGTGATCACTATTGTTTGATCTCTAAACTTAATGACTAAATCGGTATTTTCTGATAGTGATTTCTCTATTCTCATTTTCTTAAAAATTACTTTATCCATACTTACACTACATTTGTTTTTGCATAAAGAAAGTATTAATTGGAAGCATGACCTCAAAATTTCTATGGCTATGATGAAAGTGAAGCTTTGATAAAATTGTATGTATGTTGATCGACACGTGTATAGCTGCTTTCTTTTCACCAATATTATCTTCGTGGGCAGAATAATTGCTTGATGTTGCCCCGGCAACAACCATAAGCCACTCTATTTTGGATTTGGTGCAGTCAAAATATAATAGGGAGTGCATATAAGAGTACTGTATATGCTGTGCATGTGGCTTTCTTATTAGATCCCTTATTAATTAATTTATTATATGCAATATAGAGAGAGAAGCGAAAAGGGTGAGAGAGGTGCAGAGAAAGATCAGGAAGGAAGCATGGGAAGAGGCAAGGTCGTTCTGGAGAGAATACACAACAAGATCAATCGCCAAGTCACCTTCTCAAAGCGCAGAAACGGTTTGTTAAAGAAAGCCTTCGAACTATCTGTGCTGTGCGACGCTGAAATCGCTCTTATCATCTTCTCCAGTCGTGGCAAGCTTTTTCAGTACAGCACCACTGAGTAATTTCCCTCTTTCTCTCTCATCTCCATTCCTAGATTTTTCTTTTTCATCGTCATCTTGATACCTGCTTCCACTTTTTTTTTTGTTAGTATTGCACATAACTTACGTAGTAAATCCCTGAAACCTGTGAAGCTTTCGCTTGTTTTCTTCTATTAATTGAGGTGCAGGGATCGTTGCTAGGGTTTTCAATTCTTCATTCACCCCCTTTCCCCCTTTTTTTTTTATCATTGAAAGAAAAAAGATAACAAACTCTCATTGTATATTCATACGAACACTATATATCTCCTTAAGTAAAGAGGTCGGGGTAGAGTAATTTGTTGAAGGGTAACTGTTTTTAGCATGTCCAAGATTTTGTTTCTTTTATTTTTTTATCTGGAAACGAATATTTATTCTTGCAAATTTCTTTAAAATGTTCTTAACAAAAAAAATGTACTACAATTAAACATATAATATTTTTTATGGATTTAAATTCACGATAATTTGAAGAATACTTTTGAAATAGTTTAAAATAATCCTTATACATGTGTGTATATATTCGAGGACTATGACCCATGACCTTTCCATTAAAAAAAAATCATGAAATATAAATTAATTTTTGGAAGAAAAAAAAATAATTAGTTGTTATAATGACTAAATTAGAGACTTAAAAAAATTTGGTTTCTAAATTAGTTTATATTATTGTTAAATAGTTTTTAAATTGATATCTAATTAGCTACCAAAGTTTTAACTACTAATTATATAGATTCTAAATTTGGTACCAAAAACTTTGGTGGCTAATTAGATACCAATTTAAAATCATTTAATAATAATATAAATTAATTTAATTTTTTTTTTAATTTCTAAAATAGTTTTTAATTTAGTTATTATAATAACTAATTATTTTTTATTTCTAAAAATTAGTTTCTATTTTATGATTTTATTGTGAATTTTTAATCATATTGTTGTTGTAGTATTTGTCATCAGATGAAGAGTGTTTGCCACAGTAAGAATTACAAAGCGTTGCTTATTTCAGCTGAACAAAATCATCCTTTAAGTAGTATTTCAAAAATAGCAAGAATTAGTCACTTGTAGAAAATATCAACTTGAGATGGGATCCCCTTGTGTAATTATCATGCAAAAGAATGCATCGGGAGCTAGAAATCGTTTTTTCCCCTATTAAAGTAAAATTTTACTCATATATATATATATATATATATATATATATATATATAATTGTTAGAACTAGTATTCTTATTTGTTAGTTTATTAATGAATCAATATGTGATTTCCTAGTTTGATCAAATATAATTATTTCCTATATTTTTTTTATAAAATTTATTATTAAATATGTTTTTGTCCTATATTATAACACAAACCAGATATTTGTAGTATTTTTTAGTATAAAAAATATTGAAATATGTTATTTTTATGTAAATTTGATTCAATTTTAGGTTTCAATCTATCAAATTATCAAACTATTGAAATTAGTTGTATAGTAGTTGTAATAGATATAATCTGCAATTAAAATAATAATAATTTTAAAAAAACTAATAATCTTTGAAAATAACTTATAATCATTTTATATATAAAAGAATCCGGTTAGAACACCTCTTAAATATTTCTTTTAATTTAATTTTAAAAAAAATACAAAAGTGTCAATTTCAATCATTTTCATATTATAAATATTTGGATGGTATAAAACTTGAACCAAAACAAAAACCAAACTTATAATTTATTGGTCAATGTCATAACATTAAAAATAGCATAACAACAAATTTATATAAATAAATAAATAAATAACTTTCAAGAGTATCAAAATTTATCATTTAATTAAGAATAAATGTGTTTTTATCAAATAAATGAAATTAAAAGCTAATACAATTAATAATTAATCCTTAACTTGGGAGAACTGTTTGTTTCAGTGGACAAAATTTCCCCAACCCTTTGGGATAATATAAATTATAGGTCATACATATATGTAGGGTAAAGGCTCTTTTGTTTGGAGGTGGAGTAACTGTTATTTTTCTTTAAGGGTTATTTTGTGACTGGCCCTCATAATCATAAATAGATTTGAACATTATGTTTTGTTTATAGATGAGGAAGCAATTGCACAACTCTTAATTGATTATTTACATAATAGTTTTGTCACCAGGTGTCCCTTTAAGTACTAGTTATACAACTGTGTGAACTGGGACAAATTGATTCCAATATTTCTTATAGTCACGAACTACCAAGATACTGTCCCAGACTTAACAAAAAAAAAATTGAATTTCAATAAAATTATTATTATTTATTTACTATGTTAGGGTCTTGTGCTAAAATATTTTAGTGAGCATTTATAAGGTTAAAGTTATGAAAGAGGTCATGATATAAGGATCCAATGGGGCCGATTTAAAAATCCCTTTTAAAAAAGGAAACAATACCATAAACGGAAGATATGGAACGATGTAGCTAAATTAAGTTAATTGAGCATGTTTATCTGTGGGTCAGTGTTGCACAATTTTCATCACTCAATTACTTTGGAAAAATTGCTATTCCACATCAACTAAATAGACCACACTAAAAGTGGTTTTCTCTTAAAAAGGCAAAAAAACAAGGCTATGTTAATACTTGATAAGTTTTATTCTTATAAATAATAAAAAAAAAACATATTTTATTTTTATTTATTAAAATATAAAATAATTAGTAAATAAAAACTTGGTAGCTAATTAAATATTTAGAAATTAATTTAGAAATTTTATTAATAATAAAAACTATTTTAAATATCAATATATTTTTTTAATTTTTATAAAATAATATCTACTTTAATTAATATAATAACTAGTTTTTTTTTCTAAATTTAATTTTTATTTAATGCTTTTGAACTAAGTTAAAGTTCACAATTACTCATGCAAACATAACATATTTTTTTAAAAGAATTGTGATAATTTACTGTCCCCAGACATACATATTTTCTTAAAATGCTGCTCCAGGAGACTTTAATTTGTAGTTCTCATTTTGTCTCCAGCTTTCCCTATTTGAAATACTCTTTTATTGGCTATTTAGGAAATTATAAAGTTATTTATTAGGAAACAACTTTTTAAATAGCGTTTCAACTTTCAATCAAACATAGTACATTACTTTAAGTGATGCTAATTAGGGTTCGTTTGTTCCGGGTAATTAAAAGTTGTTTGAAACAAGGAAAACAGAGAAAAATAAATGAGTGAAAAAGGTGGATCTACACACAATGAACTTAAATCATTATATATTATATATGTTTTACTTTTTTTATATAAAAAGTATTACTATACTAATTTACATCTCAACTAATCTACACTTTTGTCATATAAAAAAAATATTATTAAAAAAATATAAAAATATTATTTTATGTTTTATTTTTATTAAAGTCATGAGTGCTTATTTTTTATTTATAATAATAACAATAGTAAAAATTAATTAAATATATATCTTATTTTTTTATTATTGTTGATTCAAATTATTTTATTTCTATTATTTTTTTTATTTCTAACTAAATAATCTATTTTTATTTATTCTCACAATTTTTTTTCTTTTTCTTTTCTTTTTTGCTGTTTTTTTTACTCTCTTTAAATGTGAAAATCTTGATATGATGTTTACATAATTTTCAAACATCTATTTTGAAATTAGCAAACCCTTCGTGCTCAAATGAAGAAATCATACAATGTCGTTGCTATGTTTACAATTCTACATAGCATTAAATGAATAATGTTATGTTCACTCTTATCAGCATTAACAGAATCATTGAGAGGTATCGTCAATGCTGCTTCAGCATGTCTCAGGCTGGCGACGATGCTGAACCTCAATCGGAGCAGGTTTTTTCTCTTCTTTTCCCCTCTCTAATAGAGAAAAACATAATTAGAAAATTGTGAAGCTAATTTCCATGCCAGTTCTCAAGATAGCGATTCATATAATGTGCACGTGCTCCTTTAATTTACATAAAATAGATAGTATCAACAATAACGCTGCACCTTACAGTGCTTATATCAGGAGCTTTTGGTATTAAGAATCAAACATGAATCACTCCAGCGAACTCAAAGGTACAAATTCTGATGAACGCACGATCATGGAGAAAAAGAGAACTTGTCGATCATGTCAAAGTTCTAGAGGACATGCACTGACTTATTTTGTTTCTGTTGTGTTTGAAGGAATCTTCTGGGAGAAGAGCTTGAGCCACTTAGCATGAAAGAATTGCATAACTTAGAGAAACAATTGGATAGAACCCTTGCACAAGCTCGGAAGCACCTAGTACTTACTACAACTTATTCTTAATGCTTTTTTTAACTATGTTTACATTTTCCTTTCAACTAGATAAATAATGAGGGGCATATTTATAGGAATTTCCAATGCACATTTTCAAAGTTTGTTTTCAAAGATCAATACACAAAATAAAAGAAATAATTTGTTCTATTGAAAATAAAAATACTTTTAAGTTCTCTCTTTCAATTGCAGTCACAGAAGCTGGTGTCAAGAATTGACGAACTACACGGAAAGGTATGTAATTACTTCATCAAATATTAAATTCAATGAAAGCAACCTTTAATAATTGTGGTCTTTGGTTATAGTATTTTTTGGATGAGTTTTTATTTACAAACAAATGTACTTAAAAAATAGAAAACAAATTATAAACTAAAATCATCTTCTACATATATAAAAAACAATTATTTTTTTTGTAAAAATCAACTTTAACTTACACATAAATTAATTTATATCTACGTATTGTTAGGTGCGCAACCTGGAGCAGATTAACAGACATTTGGAGTCTAAGGTTTTTGATTAAATAATTAAACATGTGAATATAGTAGATGAATGTTGTATAATTGAACAGTTTATCTGATATGGCCTTTTCTATGTGCATTTTCAAACTTTATGCAGCAGGAAATAGGCAAATGCACTCAGATTTCTGAAGATTCTACTAATCAGTTTGAAGCTGGAACAGCAGGGTGAGTACTTCATTCTTCTTTACTCTTATTACTTTTTAAAAACGCAAATTATGAGTCATTCATCATCATGCACGTATGATGCATAGGGAAATTTTGCAGCATGCATGCATTTTTTTTATGCAGAGATGTATTAACTTAGATATAGGAGGAATTAGGGCAAAAGGAGATGAAATATTTTGGCAAGGTGAAAGGAAAGATGATCAAAATTAAACTTCATTCATAAAGAATTTTTGTTGCTGCAGTTCGTTGCGGCTTCAGCAGGAGCAAAGTAGTTCAAAAGGAAAAGAAGTAGACACGAATAACCAATGGCAGCTTTCAATAAAATGGCCATATGCTTAATATTCATTGCTCTTGGTCGTGTGTATATCCATCAAATATATATTTTTAGTTCCTAAGTCTCAGAAATCTAGCAATTTGAGCTTCAATTGATGACAGTTTGACTTAGTGTATTTTATTTATATGCCCTATTTTGTTATATCAATGTATCAACTTGCATTAGTCTTTCACTAAATTTTTTAATTTTTGATAATTTCTAAGAGAACCTATTTTGAGGATACATGGAATATTAAAAACTATTAGTATATATTTTCAAAGTTACCATTTATATGAATGAGCATATTATAATGGTTAAATTAATACTTATGTTTTTACATCCTATAAAATTTAGATGATTGGTGTCTCGTCCCTTTGGTTTGTCTGTATTCGTTTTAGTGGGATGTCGGAAGAAGTTTTTGTCGGGTTATATCAAGAGTTGTTTTGTTTCTTATATGTTTGAAATGAGTTATATGGTTAGGTTGTTCATAACTTTTTGTATAATAATTGAATCATCTCTAGAGTGGTTCTTGTGTATATATATTCTTGATTGTTGATGAAAAAAAAATCCTATAAAATTTAGAAAGAATATAGTTTTGATTTATTAAATTAAGAAAAATAGTTTTACGAAAATCACTTTAGTTCCTCTTAGTATTTAAAAATTAAAAACATATTTCTTAAATTTTTTTGAGACGTTTGAATATTTTAAAAAAATTGAGAGACCAAAACTATACTCATTCTAGATTTCAAAAACTAAAAATATAATTAAACATTTGCAATAACATTGAAAGAAATATTTAATTAATTTCTTCACGACTTAATTACTTTTGTCGTAAACATTACTAATGTATATTTTCGAATGCAAGAAAAATAATGAAGTAAAAAAGGAAGGAGATGGATATACATTTATTAAAAGCCTTTCTTTATTTTGCTACACAAGAAAATAAGGAAATAAAAGGAAAGAAATATACATTTGGTTTCTAAATTTACAACAATAAAAAACCTCTTTTATATACTTAAAAATATTATTTTTTTCGATCTTACACGTACAATTTTAATTATTATTTTCTCTACACGTCATTTTAATCTTTTACACTCCCAAATACCATAACTATGTATACGAAATGAAATTAAAATTTAAGTAGAAAACTAAAAGGAAAAGATTTTAACCATAAAAGTTGAATGAATCATTATAAAAAAAATATCATTATAGCACAAAGATCTTGATCTTTCCTTTTATTGTAAATGTCATACCCCCAACTATTGAGATGTATTGTTTGAAAAGAAATGTAAGAAACAAGTTTTTTACAACTTCAAAATTTAATTTAAATCACGTATGTTATTAAGGTTATGTTTGGATTGAAGAGTGAATGTGTGAGGATTTGAGAGAAAAATGTGAAGAAATTTAAGATTTATTTGCTTTTGTGGATGTACTGTTCACAGACAGAAGAGTGAGAGGATATCAGTTATTTGGATTCAGGGTTTTGAGAGGAAAAGAAGAAGATGATATACCTATGAATAGTAAATATTTTCTCCCTTCAAAATGAAGAGATGTAGAGAGAAAGTAAGATCAACATGTGTCATTTCCGAATTTATCTTCATTTATTATACTGTTATAGTATTTTTTTATTTTCCAATACTACAAGATTTTTTAATATTAAAAAAATAGTATTTTTTAATTTATATAAGATGTGATTTATTTTTTAATTTTATAATATATGTTTAATATTTCAAAAAATTACTTAAGTTTCTGTTTTTGTTGTTGTGTTTATATTAATATATTTTTTTTTATAAATTATTATGTTTATAAGTTATAATTTATTTAATTATAATTTTTTATGAAATTCTTTTCTATTTCTATTGTTAATTATCTTATATATTTTTTATATTTTCATTATTACAGAGTTTTTAATATTAAAATTAATATATTTATTTATTTTCGAATTTTATAATACATGTTTAATATTTAACAAATTACGTGAAATTTTTGTTTTTATTTAATTTGTTCAATACATATTTTTTTAATTATCATATTTAAATTATACCTATTAACATTTAATACATATTTTTTTAATTATAATTTTTAAATTTAAGAATATGTTTTAAACAAAAAAAAAATCATTTCATTATTAAATTTTTTTAATATGTAAGGGTAAATTTGTAAAGTAATATTTTATAATTTAAAAAAAAGTCATAATTCTCTCACAACTATCATATCACTCATAAACTCTCAAATTTTCCTTACACATCCATTCTAACATACCTTAATTCAAACACAATCACTTTATCAAACTTCATCTCACATTTTCATAGATTCACTCTCTCAAAACATATATATATATTCTCAAGTTTTAGTGGCTTGAACTCGATCGGAGAAGATGGTGCCACAAATTATATATTTATATTTCCTATTATCGATGATGACAAAGATATATATATATATAAAGAAATCATTATCTGATCATATTTGTAGCCATTTTCTGATACGGTTCCTTTTACGTTTTTCATCTTTTGATTCAAATCGAACAAGGCATCAAAGTACAGAGATACGTTAGGTAAAAAGTATTAAATTCTAATCCTTTTCCTGGAAATATATATATATATATATATATATATATATATATATAATATAATATTTGTATATAAAACTATTATATATAATCTTGTACATATATAAAACTACTACATACAATAAAATATTCTTATGAAACTATTGTAATCATGTAATTTTTTTTTATATAATGTATTAAATGTCAGTTTTCAAATTACATATGAAATCTCAAAATTTAGAAATAAAATAAAACTAATCTAGAAAATTATCAAATAAAAATTAATTTAAAAAATAATAATAATTAACTATTATATTGACTAGATTAAATATTATTATAATAATTATATTCTATTTTAGTCAATTATATGTTTCTTAAATACACAAAGTCATAGTAACTATAGATATACTGTACTTAAACAACATATCTTCATTAAATGGGTAAAACCTCTTGTTCAAGTTGTGCACTCACCATTTGAGAGACAACTCATATTTCCAAAACAAATTCATATCACTTGAGCAATACAAACACAAGAAAAGAGAAAATTGTTGTGACATGTCTTTCATTCAAGCATCTACCTATTACTTAACTGACCAAAAGTTTTTCTTGCTCAACTTGTTATAACATCACTTAAGCGGCATGATTCGTTACACTCATTACATCATGCCATCAAAATCTAGGATATAGTTCAAAACATGATATCTTCATCATTTGAGTTAGGAGAGTTTCAAAATAGAGAGAATTGATTTGACATCTTTCTTGTTCAAACCTCAAATCAAAGTTTGAGTAAGGATGATCCTTTAAAGACCATAGTGGCACTTGAGCAACAATGCTTAGTGTAAGCAATAATGATATGTGTTTGAGCATCACCGAGTGATTATAAACGCTCAAGCAAGATATACTGAAACCAAAAAACAAGAACAATCTCATAACAAATGCAACAATCCAAATCAATCAAATCTAACTATTTTCACACAATTCAATCACTCAAATAAATCTATTTTGCACCCAAACCTACTAATGAACCAACTCAAGTTAAATTTGACTAATCCAAATCCCCAAATGAAGTTAATATATGTATAGGTATGCACAAAATGAACCATAACCCCATGTATTTCTAACTTAAAGGAATCCTAACTCCAATCTACAGTATTTATCACTTCTCAACACATATAGTAAATTTCTTCAACTTAGGCCTATCCAAATGTTTTCAACTTGGGCCTTCTCGGTTCTCTTGGTAGGGGTACATGTGTTGACACTTTGATGCTCAAGTTAGCTTAGGATCTGAGTCAAAGATTTTTTAGGGTATGATACTTGTTATCTTTTGACATTAGGAGGTTCACCTATTTATAGTTGTGGGACTAGGCTTTCTAATGCACGAAAGTGTACAAATCATCAGACTATAATAGAACCCACTTACTTCCAGATTGTGGTTTTCTTACATTATTGCTAAATGATGTTGTTAATCATTTCATGGGACGTAGTTAGAGATGTCGGGATGCCGAGTGACCAGATAATGATCTCGACACTTAATATTCAACCTCCCGATAGTACAACAATCAGTAAAAATGATCACTCTTTAAACTATCCTCCTTAAAGATTATTTTTTATTTTTTCTCAAATAAAAATTTAACTACCTATAAAATTATCTATAATCAAATTATATTTATTAACTTCATGTAAAAAACTTATCTTTTGTATTTAAATTACGAAAAATATTTCTTGTGCTACATATAAACAAATCACTCTCTGAATATATATGTATATTAATTTTAAAAGTTACATATTATATTAATATTAATAAAATTACATTGATATAAATTGTAAGGACCTATAAAATATGTTTAGAGTAGAAGTGATATATTTAAAATGACATATGAATATTTTTATTATTAAAGTGAAAAGAGTATATAAATAGAAAAATTAGTTATTCAAGTTTTATTTTAAAAGAACCACTCTCTCTCTAAAAAAATATATTTTTCCTTCATCTGTCTTCTTTATAACTTTCTGAATCCATCTGTCATCAAACTCGTGATCAAAGTTCGTCATTGGACTCATGGCAACAAATACTACAAGACTATCCTATCAGAATCTTAGTTAGAGTAAGTTTATTTTGCTCCTCTTACCTTTGAGTCATTTTGCTCCTCTCTCCTTTGAGTCAGTTTTGAACTTTTTTATGTTTGTTTTTGGTAGATGTTTTGCAATGTGACGTTTTTAACTTCAGGATTAGTCCATGTTACCTAGTAATATTGGATCATTGATCATGACTCTATGGTGCAAGGTAAATTATCCTAGGGTATGCAGAATTGGAGCTCTTTGTGAGCTCACCTACTAAAGTCAGGTAAGGGAAGCTAGTTTTAATTTTTCAATAGAACTCTAAGTTAGAAGATCTGGATGTGAGGGTGATGTGGTCATCAGTTTCAAATCTTCTTACATGATTGTTTATTTTTAAGTAAAGTAGTGTAATGATTGAAATAAAATATGAAATGATTGATTTTTGTTAATTTGATATAGTATACGTTAATTTTGATCTAAATAAGATAATTGAATGTGTTTGAATGGTATTATGAATCATTTGAAATTTAAACATTGATTAATAATTGTTTGAGTTTGAACGAATTTGGATTAAAATTTATTAATACTTAAGTATATAGGTTGATATAAAAGCCCAATGAGAGCGCACCTCTACAAATCTAAGCAAAATGATATTATTTTGATATGATAGGTGTTACAAAATACAGGTTGGAATGAAAATATTTGGTGAAAATTTTAAGAAAATTAGTTTTTATGAATTTTTAGTCTGCATATCTCGCTCAAGCTAAATCAAGATAGTGAGTTCTAGATCTATTTTTGTTTAAGCAAAAAAATTCTCGCTCAAGCGAAAATAGGGTGAAAAATAGAATGTTCTTGGGTCTATTTTCGCTCAAAGCGAAAATGGGTGAATCTTAGAGTGCTCTCGAGTTGATTTTTGCTCAAATGACGAGATTATCTCAGGCAAGAGCCATTTTCACTCTAGCTACAAAATACTTAATTTTTTTTTATTTTTGTTTATGATAGTATGATTTATTAATGTTTATTGTTTTGAAGTTAAAAAATTTATTTTTATTTAAAAATGTGGTTAAAAGTAATTAGTTATGTGTTTATGTGATTTTTGTGATCTTTTTTAATTGTTTTAAAAATATAAACTTTGGTGTGATTGAATGGTATATTGATGTATGATATGAAGTATGAAATTATGTGAAAGTGAAATCAAGACAATATTTTTAGGAAAGAAAATATTGTGTTGAGATTGTTAGGATAATGTATTGATTTGTGTGATATGTGAAAGAGACGATCCTAACTCTACAGTTATCTTGAAATCATATAGATAAAGAATATCAGGTTATGAGTGTCGAAAGATGTTCGTATGACTGAGTTTGAGGTTTGAAAGAAATGATCATAACAAATCACATGAATTTACCCTGTCATATGAGGTAATTTGATATTGAGATTATGTACATGGTTGTGTGGATTCACAGTGGGTAGTATGACAGGTATAATTCTCTAAGTGTTAATTTCAATACACGAGTCTTCTAGAAGTAGAATTGAGTGTTTATGTGTTGATGTCAGTAAATTTATGGCATAAGTGACGTGAAATATGAAATATATATTGTAGACATTTGACTCTTTGTGAATGACGATTGATATGATTGTGAATGAAATTTGTTTTATTTAAAGTTTTATTTGAATTTAAAACTGCAAGCTTACCCCTACTATTTATTGTGTGTTTGTTTTAAAGTTTGTGATAATCATGTATTACATGTGAGCAATGATGTTTCATTTGACAAAATTTTATACTCACTCCGGAGAATAGATATTACATGCATGATGATGTAGTATTTGGAATAGAAAAAGAAGGGATGTTAAATAAATTACAACATTTAGTATCTTTTTATTGAATTACATTTTTTTTAAAAAAAACTTGTTCTTTTTATTAAAATTTACTATTAAATAAATAATATACAAAGATTTGATACATGTTTTATTTACATTAAAATTGTTGTTTCCAAATATAATAATACTCGTCTTATCACTATTATTTAGTTTTGATAAAATTTGACATAATTAAAGAGTTAAATCAATACAACTTATTTTTATATAAAATTAGTGAGAATCTAACATCTAATATAAATTATTATACGAGTATAATTTAATCTCTTATACATATATAATTGATTTTCATCGATTCCTATCCCTTCTAAATATTCTTCTGAACTGTTGGTTTTTTACGCAGAGAATGTTAGGCCTCAATTGAGTGATTGAGATTTGCCTAACCGTAGTTTATTGACTTATCCTAATTATATAAAATTGAGTTCAAACACCCTTTTCTCTTTACATAATCTACTGTTTCATATATATTGATTGTACATTTCACTTTAAATTGACAACGAGAAAAAAATAAATAATAGAATAGTAATATTTTAAAATTTTATATTGACAGAACGACAAACATTCATAAAATCTGAGAGTAAAAATTCATTAAAAGTTAGCCATATTCTCGGGTAAATAATTTATTGTTACTTCACATATGTAACACTTTTATAAAATATTTGGCATCTATAACACAGTAATTTAAAAAACATTGATATAACCTATATTAGAGTGAAGTTATATGAAAATTTAATATCATGTGGCATTATCGTTGATTATTTTAATTTTTATATTTTAAAAACAATTTATCTTTCTAGATTGAAATTACTGATATTATGAAAACCAATATTTTGGTCCAAAAATATTAGTTCTTTAATTGTTTTGGTTTTAATATTTAATTTTTTTTTTGCAAGACTTGAGTTTTACTTAAATATAAATTTTAAATAAATAAAAGATAGAAAGTGTATAAATAAAAGATTAAATGTTCATAATTTTATTTTTGTATAACTCATTCTTCTTAACTTTCTTTAGATTCAACGACACAATTGTATTCTCAAATTACATTTCTAAAAAGAGCAAGAATTTTTTTTCTTTTTCTTTATGAGTCATTTCTTAAGAGGATATATTGTTGATGTGTATGGTTTGATATTTGAGGGATTTACCTAAAACTTTGGTAAACTAGGAAGTTTTAGCTAATAAAGTTTCTACCTCTCCAAATAAGAGGAGTTAATTTTTTTATATAATTAATGAAATGATTGTTTAAATGTACGAAAAATGTGATAGTTGAATTGTTGTATAAACATATGAAACTTTATATATGTATATTTATATTTATGATTTTGGAATAAAAGGAAGTATGTATCTTATTATAAATACTTTTAGAGTTGAATATCAATATATTTGATGATTTGGGTAAATTTGAGTATATGTAAGATGTTATTTTTGTTGATTATTTCTTTATAATTCAAATAGTGATGTTTTTAAGTTTGAAACTTAAGTTTTGTGTGATAAGGGTCTTTTATGGAAGACATTTTACATATCTGTTGTCCTTTGTGAATATGTGTTAAAAAGATATCGAGTAACTTATTAAGAAAAAGATGTATATTATACTTCACTAATAATCTCACATCTGATACTACATTAAAATATCATATGATGAGAAGTTTACGAAAATTTATACATTAAATATATATATATATATATATCATATTTATAGACTCGTAATTATAAAAAAGTAAAAATAAACAATATTATTAGTGATGATAGAAACATATTCAATATAATTTAATGAGTTATAATATAATTTAATGAATTATAATATTTAAAATGAATCAAGTTACGAGAAAACTTGAAAAACTAGAGATCAATTTACAGTAACTTTGAAACTTGAAAATTTTAAAATTTAAAAGGACTCATAAATGTATTGATGTGATATCACTAGGGCAGAAATGTAAAACAACGACCCTTTATTTAGTGCGACTTTGCGCTTAAACGCATTTGTAAAAAATGCGGTAACATTTTTGAAATTAAATTATTTTACAAATGCAGTTGTAGGGTAAGACCGCATTTGTAAAACAATTTTACCCTAAAAATTTGTAGCGCGTCACTAGTTTCACTTTCACTTTCCTCTTCTCCACTCTTCGTTTCAACGTTTTGCGCTCAGTTCAGTTTCTTCTCTCTGCGTTTTGTAAGTTTCAGTTTCACTCATTCGTTTTCGTTTTTGTTTTCGTTTTCGCATCATTCATTATTCACTTCGTTTGTGGCACTTAGGTTACTGTTCCATTGGTGTTCGATGCTATTTTCCTGCTCCGCCACCGCCACAGCTTCCGCCGTCGCCTTCGCCTTTGTCTTCCACTCCGATCACCATCAAGCTTCTTGGTAAATGACCGCATTTGTAAATGTGATTTATGAATGCGGTTTTTACCAAGACCGCATTCATAAATCCTAAACCCCTAACCCTCATCTCTCATTCAGAATAATATACAAATCGCATTTGTAAATGCCAGATTTACGAATGCGTGCTGATCAAATGCGGTTCTATGACCGCATTTGTAAATTTAAAATAGCCGCATTTGTTTTACATTTCTGCACTAGTGCATATTTAATTTTATATTAATTATGCATTTAACTCTTAATTATGAAACATAAATTCTCATATCTTATGTTTTATGTTTTTGTTAAAAATATGCAAATTTAAAGAAATTGATTTTTTAAAAATAAATATTTTAAATTTAAATTGATCTACCTATTTAAGCCATCTACCACGGATTTAGTAAATCAAATTAATAATTTTAATTACATATTAAATTAATCAAACTGTGTCCACCCATTTAAATAGATCAAAATGGACCAAACTCAATTAGCTAGACAATTCCAATTTTGACAACTATAGTATCAACACTAAAATTAGATAATAATAATAATTACTATGTATTTACAATGCAGAATTTTAATTAATATTATACTACAAATTTAGTAACTTTTAATAATTATTTCTAAAATATTCTTAGATTATTTCTAATTTGTTAACGTTGCTAGAAAATTAATCCTATATTAATAAAATAAAGAGTGCGTGTTGTAGTAATTTTTTATATTTAATTATGTTTTTTAATTTCTAAAATTTGGAGTAAATTTGTGATTTTTTTTTAACCATGAAAAAGAAAATTCAATTTTTAAATACACTGACATGGTCGATATGAACTTACATAAATTTAATTATTAATTTGTTAGATAATTCCATTTAAAATCCAAAATAAACTGATTAAAATTTATTTATATATCAAATATATTTTTCTCCCGAATCAACTTGATTGATCAATAGTTTTTGTTAACTTTTAAATAAAAAGTATGCGGGGACGTTTTTTCATAAATATTTATAAATTAAATAAATAAGATAAAAGTAAAACATCTATTAATAAATTTTAAAAAAAGACAACACGAGACCACTTTTACCAATTAATTATTTTGGTGATAGTAAAAAAAATAAAATTGTCCTGAAAGTATTTAGCAAATAAAAATTATAAAAGTGGATTTTTATTACTTATTATTAGATTATACGACAAGATTTATTGTCGACACAATCTAAAACTATAGCCTCAAACCAAATATCTTTATATTAATTAACTAAATAAGCTTTCTACTCATTTTCTTAACCATTAAACTCTATATGCATGAAATTTGAATACTTAATCATTATTATTTTAAAATTACAATTTTCTTAAATCATATTGTTTATTTTAAAAAAAAAAGTTTATCGTGGTCGTATTTCACGTTGTCAGGTATCGCACTGTAACATTTCACTTTTCTTTTAAACAGAACAATACAAATCTCCATGCTTTTATAAATCCAACCAATTTCCCTCTTCATTGCATTCCCTCGCTTCTCTTCTCTCTGTATAAACTATTAAGTTCCACCAAAACATTCTTCTTTGTCTTCTTCTTCTGCATTTCCAATACTCTGTTTCTTGGTTTCCATTGCCCCGATGGACCACGTTACCTCCTCAGGTTTCTCGTCTTTCCACTTTCTCCCTCTCTCTCACGGATTTTCTTTTCTTTTCTTTTCTGGGGTGTTCTGTTTTACGGTTTCATACCTGTTATTGTTGTTCAGATGAGGACGTTGTTTGTTGTGTGCGTTGAAACTGTGTTTTTCAGCTAAAGATGGCATCTTTGATGTTCTTCTGGTGTTGGGTTCCCGTTTTTATTGAATTTGTTTGCTGAATCAGATTCGAGTTCTTCTTTGTTGGCTTTTGTGTTTGTCTGCATGTGTTGTTATATTTTCTTGTTAATGCATGAAGAGATATAAATCTGGTTTATGGATTCTTTATTTTAAAGGCTGATATCATAACACATGAGGCCGTTCCGTAGAAGGCTATGCGGTGGTTGATGTGAAGATCCGATTGCTTGGGTGGTTATTTATATTTACATTTTTTTGGCCTCTGTGTGTCTCTGGGATCTGTTTTTGATTTAGACAGGGCCTACCGGGGAGCATAATTCATTGAAAATTTGAAGAGCTTTTTTACTCAACGAGTTAGTTCCAAATTTGTAATTCAATGATAATCTTTTACATATATTTATATTAGGTACTATTAAAAATAAATTTAAGTGATGATATATATTTAATCAAATCACTACTATTATTATTCTTAAAAAAAATTCCATGTATTCTTAAAAAGTTAACTCATAAGCCGTTGAATTGAATTTGTGAATCATCAAGCTCATTTCATCTAACAAACGTCTCAAAATTTTAACTGAGTTCTTAACAAATTGAGTTAGAGCTTGCTCACAAGATGCCTTGGCTCGTAGCCAATTCTTTGAAGGTTTATTATTGGTATATACTCGAGCAATATTTGAATTCAAAATGCCTACACTTTTTGTTGTTATGGATTTTGGGTCCAAGGAAACAGAGAGCAGAAGATGTAATATCAATTTAGCCATATAGGATGTCATGTGATACATGTGAAATGATTATTGTCTCTCTTGGTATCTAGCATAAGAAGTTTATGGTATTCCACATGTAAATACACTAATAGAAGTCATCCTATTACGAAGATGAATTTTTCTCCTTTTAAAGTATTGAGTGGCTGCATCTTGGATTACTTACACTTCATGTTGGTACCTTAGCTACTCCACTTGTGCAGGTAAATCAAGCGATCTCAAAAATGAAGACTGTAAGGGAAAAGATGGACCCGTCGTTTGCTTTGGTGAAATGTTAATAGATTTTGTGCCAACAGTGGGTGGAGTGTCACTAGCTGAAGCACCCGCTTTCAAGAAAGCTGCCGGTGGTGCTCCTGCCAATGTGGCTGTTGGCATCTCTAGGCTTGGAGGTTCAGCTGCTTTTATAGGCAAGGTGTATTTCTCTATCCATGTCATGTGTTATATTGTTTAAAATTAATTGCATTTATCTGAATAAGACTGTTCCAGGACATCTCCTCACCCCGCAAAAAAAAAGTGTGAGAGAGATAGAGAGAATGCTTGCTTGATCTATTTGATAGGAAAATCATAGCTTGATTATTTGTCATCTGTCATCTGCATTTTAGGTTGGAGCAGATGAATTTGGGTATATGTTGGCTGATATTTTAAAGAAGAACAATGTTGAAACATCTGGCATAAAGTTTGACCCTAATGCAAGAACTGCTTTAGCTTTTGTTACACTTAGAGCTGATGGCGAGCGTGAGTTTTTGTTTTTCCGAAATCCTAGTGCTGATATGCTTCTTAAAGAGTCTGAGCTTGATACCGATCTCATAAAGAAGGTAATTTTTTTAGTTTCATTTTTGTAGTTGTAAAATGTGGTTTAAGAAGGTCCAGCTACTCATGATATTGATCGCAGGCTAAAATATTCCATTATGGTTCAATCAGCTTGATTGATGAGCCAATCAAGTCAGCTCATCTTGCTGCTATGAAAATTGCTAAAGACTCTGGTTGCATTCTCTCATATGATCCAAATTTGAGATTGGCACTATGGCCCTCTGCTGAGGCTGCTCGGAATGGCATAAAGAGTATATGGGATCAAGCCGATGTCATAAAGGTATATTGTGTGTGGCTGGTAGATTTTTGTATGATATACTTCATAAAGCTTATTATTTTTAAAATAAGCATTCTGTCATTTCCCCCTTAGTAAATCATATGTGCTATTTTTATGTTTGTGCAGATAAGTGAGGACGAGATTTCATTTTTGACTGGTGGTGATGATCCTTATGATGATAATGTTGTATTAAAGAAGCTTTTTCACCCTAATCTCAAGCTTTTAATCGTTACTGAAGGGTCAGAAGGTTGTAGATATTACGCCAAGGTAAGTTAGTTTTGTCAAAGTTATTTGACCATGTTGCCTTTAATTTGTAGTGTACTGTATTCCCTCATGTCATCATTTTCTATGTTCTGTCTGTGCTTGTGTGTTTGCTTCTTGTATTAACATTGTGGGCTGAATTGATGATTGTGACTTATTTAGAATGTTTCATCGTGTTGTAGTGTACTTGACTACTTGTAAATCTGATTACCAGGTTTTCTTTGATGTCCAATCTGTTAGCCTAATAGTGATTGCCTAATTACTATGCAGAATTTTAAGGGCAGGGTTGGAGGTGTCAAAGTTAAAGCTGTTGACACAACTGGTGCTGGTGATGCATTTGTTAGTGGCATTATCTATAGCTTAGCTTCTGACCAAAGTCTTTTCCAGGTAATTCAGAATTTTTTACACACTCCTCTTGAATCTTGATGCATTTTTTACACATTCAAAATATGGGTCCCTGAAATACCACTTGTACTTAGTATTGGCCAATCTTTATGTAACACAACTTATATACTGTCACTTAAAAGATTGGCTGGGACTATCTTAAACAACTTAATGATTCTCCTAAAAGATAAAAGCAGAACATATGCTGCATATGCTTCTAATCTTAGTTTTTTTGGTCTTTTATTAATCTTGTTTCTCTCTTTCTTGGTATTCAGTACTAGTTAAAGGGATAGTACTCTTGAATTGAATTCTGTATAATATCAAAGAAAAAGAAACTCTTAACAGTTAGTTTCAGGCATTAACTTGAACATTAAATTTGTGTGGCAGAATGAGGAACGTCTCCGAAAAGCTCTGCATTTTGCGAATGTATGTGGTGCCATCACGGTAACAGAGAGAGGGGCAATTCCTGCACTACCCTCAAAAGAAGCTGTCCTGCAATTCGCTGCAACATAACATCTTTTTTTTCTCATCAAATGTTAAGCTATAGCTCAGTTCTTACCAAGCTTCATGTATTGTATTCTCCTTCTTTTGGGGCCTGTATTTTCCTTATATATAATAATAATAAATCCAATCTCTTGCTATGTCTTATAGCAGTTGTTGGGCACACAAATTAACGTTTGGGTTGAAATGTTGTACATTTGAGAGATTTAATAAAATTCCTAGCTAAAATGAAAACAGTTGTTATTATATATTGTTTTTCTGTACATTCGAGCTTGAATGATGTATAGTTCTTCTCTATTCTAACTTATAATTGCTTATGACAGAAAGATTTTCAGCTAACATGTGTTCATTGATGGATTGAGTAAATAACCTCTAGTGATTCGGTTTAACTGAAAAAAATTGGTGAATTAGATACGTCAACAATATGAATATGACAAAAAAAAGGGTTAAAAATAAGTTGTACGAATTAGTCTAAAACAAGCCAAATTAATGGCTTCATCTGGTTTTTTAATTTTGTTAACTATTAAACTTTTTTAGATAAACAAAATTTTCCATATAAATCACAATTATTTACCCTCTCCGTTACTTTCAAGTTCTTTTAGGAAAAAAACAGCATGAAACATTAAATTTTATCGAATTTAATAAAATGTTTATAAGATTTGTATTTTATATTTTTCATTTCTATGTCACAATATATATATATATATATAATTAATTAATTAATTAATTAAAGATTGAGTGAAAGAAAACAATAATCAATGTTAATGAATATTCATATGTTTATTTTTAAGTGTCGTAATTTTACAAAATTTTTGTGACTATTAAATAAAACAAGTAAAAATTAAGATTTAATTTTGCATTTAGCATATAGATTATTATTTTAAATTTTTAATTATTCATTTATAATTTATACTATCTTTTCTAAAATTATTCTTCTCTTATTTTTTTTTATTTCTTTCTAAACTTTTGATGTTGATTTTCATCGTTTTCTTAATTAGAATTTCAATGAAATAAATTTTCTTCACTTTTATATTGTGTATATGAGAGTTTTTGTTAAAACATGCAATATCAACGTGAATAGATTAATTTCTACTCAACTAGGTTAATAATGCTATATTTGATTTTGAATAAGATATTCTCGAAATAAATTAGATTTCATTTAACTTTTTTTTTTAATATTTGGACCAATTCTTAGAAGTACACGTTCATTAATTATTTTTAGTTGTTTTTTATTTGACTATTTGATATTGAGTTAAAATTGATTGAAGTATGAGGGTTGATGTATTACAAAGTTAATCAAACTTTAAGATTTGAAATAATCCTTTTGTATATGCTTAGTATTTTACTAAATGCACAATTGAATTGAATTGTATGTATTTTATTTTATTATTTTAATAATGTTATAATATGTAAAATTGTAAAATTGATATTTGATTTGATTTAATTTTGGATATTTTTGGTTAAAGTGTAAATTGAAGTGGTAGTTTATAATTAACATGAGTGAGATTTTAATTAAATTAATTATGGTAGAAATTGGATAAGAGATGAATTAGTTGAATTATAGAATTAGATGTTGAAGATGAAATCTCATCACCATATTTTGATTGAAAGATAAAACTTTGCTTTTGAACTTTGGAATTGTTGTTTATCAATTGCATATTAAAGTTGTTTAAGTTATGAACTTCCCACGTTCTTCTATTTTTTTACGTTGCTCGGATGCAAGTGCTGTAGCATCGATCACAAGATTAATTATTCAGCTTAATATTTTGGAAATGCAACAATAATACATCATTAAATTAAAAATAAAGTAAATTTTAAATTATTAATTAAAATAAGATAGTGTAATAAAAAGCTGCGGCGACTCTGGCTAACGTGCTATGCACGTGCAAAGGAGTAAAAGGATTGAATCATCCATCGACGCCAACTGAATCTGTACAGCGTCAAACAGGCCATTTCCGATTTGGGTTCTTCAAACCGCGTTTCTCTCGAACCGGACGTTGTCAGATACGGTCCAACCGAGTTGAAGCCGCTGCTTGGAAATCACAAACCTGAAGACGGCGGCGCTAGCGGCGGCACACGACGAAGTTGTGGAATGCGAGTGATTGGATTCCAAAATGGCTTCGAACCCTTCACTTCTTCCTGAGATCGGACCTGACGGTCTCGCTAAAGAAGCCCCCGTCATCAGCTACACCGAGAAGGTTCTCTCTGTCGCCGTTTTTGTTTGGCTTTGTCATTGCTGCATTGCTTTTTCATTGTTTTTCTTCTTCTTCTTGCAGATCATTGAAGCAGAACAACTTCAATTGCAGAAGTAAGCTCTCTCCCTATTTCTCCTCACTGGGATCTGCTAATTAATTTGTTCTCCTTTTTTAGCACTATTATGTGTTTGCTCTTACAACATTGCTTGGATTTGTTGAAATCGAATTACTTGACATAGGATCTTGTGTGTGCTATTTTCGTGTGGTTATGGAGAGTTTTGGGAGAAATTGGAGATTTCAGAATAAGTTTGTGTAATTCTGTGATTCTCCGTGCAATATCAAGTGACCAATGACTGTGGAAAATGTAGACTTTATTTGATATCTACTTTAGCTATAACCTAGGAAATGACTAGAATGTTTTTTACTGGGATCCCATAGCGAATGGTTTTAGGTCAATGGCTGTGTTGTGATAGATTCAGTTGGGTTGATGAAGGAATGATCTAATAACATCTATTGTGAAATATGGTATTTATAAAGCTTGAAGAGCAGGTAATATGTTGCTAGCAGAAGGAAGCAAAGCCGATGGTTTTTGCACTGAAGTTTTGGTTGGAAGGTTTAGGTGAATGAAATTCATTGTGATGCTGTGGTGATAGTAACATTAATGATTTATTTGGACTGAGGGATGGAAAGTGAGGCAGTGGAAAGGGAAACGAAAAGAGAACAAGAGAGTAGAAAATAAAGTTGGTTGGATTAGATGAGAAATGAGTGTAAATAAGTGGGAAATGAGATATTTTTATTTGTTATTTCTTAAGAAAGTAGAATTTAAACCTAACTTAAAATTTACTTATAAGATGAGGTTTGCACCAATTATATATTATAATTTATCAAACTCAACTTTACAAAATCGGTTTGTAATTTTATAAAATTGGTTTGTAAGGTGATGTATGCTTCTACTTATATACTAAAATTTGATTTTATTTCTAGTCGATGTGAGATTTCCAACAATGTTATCAATATCGGATAACGAATCATATCAGAGATCTCCAATACGTTTCTTTACGTTGAAAACTGGACATCTCGGGCTTGAAACTAGATAGTTGAGGATGGTGCAATAACAGCCTAATAAAAAGTGGGTGGTGTAATAACATCCTAATAAAGAGTGGCCCAACAAGTCCAATAGGTCTCGCTAAGATAAACTCTGATATCTAATATTATCTTAGAAAGTAAACTTTAGTCTAACTTCACCTCACAAAATTGACTTGCAAGTTGAGGTTTCTAGTTACTTATATAATATTATCCAACATTATTAATAATTTATTATTTATTATTTTAATACCATTTTAATTATTTATTATTATTATACTAATAAAGAAAAATATAAATATTAACAAAATATTAGGGATATAATTGATCATGTCTTAAGGGCGTCTTATTACCTCATTTTTCGAATTTTTTATTTTGTTTATCTTGTTTTCTAGCTTTCCATCCTTTATGTGGCTTGTATACCTTCCTCGCCCTGAAGTAAACCGGCCTTAATTCATTTTTATGATGTGCCACAAGGTTGGTGGTGGCAGGAAACATATATAGTATTTGAGTAGTTGTGTTGTGTGTTTTCACTGTTCTGAACTTGTAATTTAGTGTAGAATATATCGATAGTGAATTCAGACCTGTGTTTTGTGTTTAAAGCCAATCAATAGGTTGAGGTCGAGTAACAGAATCATCGTTAATTTCTATATTGAGGAACTAATATCTAGTTTGGACATACTAGACATTTGAGGTTTTAGCAATTAATCTTGTGAAATGTGAATAATTGGAAAAAAAAATTGCTGTCTTGTAGTATTGATAAAAACAAGATCTTGGGTAATCTGATCCCTTTTCAACTTTACTGCATGGTGTGATTGATGGGTAACTTTAAAGATTAAAAATGTCTTTATTTATTATCAGTTTTGACATACTTTTATGTAGGCAAACAAGTAACTGGACTCAATCATCTTGACCTCTCGTTATTATTATTTTCAGATACATTCAAGAAAACTACTCTAAAATTCGTGATGTGGAGCGTGAGCTTGCAAATCTTTCACTGGAGATGAAACTTACAGCTGGTCCAAAAAAAGCAGGTTTCTACAAATTATTGTTGGCCTTTCTGGCATCAATTTAAAAAGGTTGTTGTACATGGATATTATAGTGAAATGACTATGCTCTATTTTTTATACATGATGCATACTTTAAGCACTTGAACATTTGAGAAAGAAAATTGAGACATCAACAGAGAGAATCCGTGTGGCCAAGCTAAAGGAAGAGCAGGCACGGAAGGTCTGTTACACTGTTACTTTACTAATCTATATTTTTCTCCTGCAATTTTCATAATACCAAATTATTTGTGATATTGATGTTATGTACTGCATCATGCCAGTACCAGTATCAGCTTACTGTATGACTTCTGATCTCAAGTTACTATTAGCTAAGTTGCTGGACTAGATGACAAGTATATATATGTTAATAAATACCTGTGATGATTTTTAATTGTCCATTGTGTACTACTCTTCTAGGGTTAAAAGTTAAATAAGTGCATTGGAGATACATTGGTTTCTTACTCGGTTCGGTATTGATCACATAAATTGCAGATAACATTATTTAAGCACTTTACCCCAGAAAATGCAAATAAATTTGTGATAAAAAAAACTCATCTAATCATAGTAAATGAAAGAAATTTATAATTAGTTTTACGTAAATAGTTTTCCCTCTTCTATTTATGTCCAATGAAATAGGAAGAGTTTACTTTATAAGATCTCTGAAGTTTGAACCATTATTTGTGTAAATAACAGAGGAATTGATTGTTATAATGTTACTTTTTCTTTTTCTCTTAATGCAGTCTAATGATTAAATTTAGAAGTTGGTGCACTAAAGTAAATATTGTCTAAAAGGTTATTTATATAGATATGGATGAGTGTAGATGATCGGAATAATTTGATCTACAAAATCAAATTGTATGCTAAGTATCTTCTCAAATATAGTTGTCATCTTAATTGTTTGTGCTGTAGGTGTGGGAATCAGCCTCGCAAGTAGTAAGAGATGAGGAAGCAATAAAACAAAAGCTATGTGAAGACTTGAGTAGTCTGGTAATTAGTGTTTAATGAAGACATAATATACCACTGTTTAGCTGGTTGTTTGACACTGACAATTTTATACAGGTTCAAGAAAGCAGTAACTCTCAGCTTGCTCGGCTGGAGGAATTAAAAAGAAGATTGGAAGCTATGAATCCAAGTCGTGCATCAACTAATCTTTATCATGTAATTATTTTATCACTGTATTCATCATTATTAATTATATAGTGGTGGCCTAAGGTATGAACCTAATTTTGGGCTGTACGCTGTATAGTGTCCCTAATTAATAAATTGTTTTCCGAACTCCTAACTATATGTCCTCCTAAACTTCATTTATAAGAAGCCCCTTTGCTGTGAAACTGATAATATTCCGTTTGGAATTGAAATTGGTTGAGATTGTGGACATGTGTTGAGAATGGAAACCTGCTTGCATTTTCTGACTTCTCTATTGAAATGTTGCCTTTTTCACACCATGTTGTTAATGCTACATTTTGACAGTGTCGAGCACGATACAGTATGCATCTTCATACTAGAGCATTGAATGTTAAAATTGTGCACTTGAATTATATTAGGATGGGAGATCGGCAGCTTCTTCTCAGGATAGTACACCCCAGCATGGTTCCTCTGTTACCAATGCAAAGGAGTCAAATGAGGGATCAACCGAGAGCATTTCTAACCAAAGTAATGGTCAGAAAGTTGCAGTGAGAAGTGGGCCTAATCAGCAGCCACATAATGAAAGCGAAGGAAGAAGTAAAAAGAAAGTCAACTTGCAATCAAAAGGAAAGCTAATTGGTGCTGTGGCCAAGGGTAGATCTTCAACTCCTGGCTGGACTGGGGCTGGCTTCGATGTAGATGGCAGAACCTGAGAATACTATACTATAGTAAGATATCACTGCACTAAATTCATTTTTGGGTGAGATGTCCATACTTTCTGTGCAAGGTAGGTATATATCCTTCCGTCCTCTTTTCTTGTTACCCATTAACTTGAAAGTGTAATCTTCTTTCTCCAATTATATTATTTCTGTGACAGTTGGTTGAGGCATACTGATGTTATATAAATCTCACTTGATCTTTTTAATTAGAAAAAGGAAGTATATTATGTGGTGTTTATTATGGAATGCACAATCTGAACACCCAGTAGTTATAATTATTCTTTTTTATCCTTTCTCACAATAATTGAGAGTTCTTGTATGATACACTTCATATATATGTTTATGAGATTTATATAGTGAAAAGAGTAAATCAAAGACACGCAACCATATTTGAATTATCATTGCTAAAAATTAGAAGATCTAAAAATTAATATTTAGTCTTGTTACTCACATAAAACAAATTTAAAAAAAGGCTTTAATTTGATAAACAAGAATGATAGTTGGGATAAACTATTTGATCTTGTTATGAAAAAAATGAAAGTAATGACTTTTTTAAATAGTTATATACCAATTATCTTGTAACTTTGAATGCCTAATTGTGTGATATTAGTTTTTTACTCCCTCATATCCATATAATAAGGTATATTGAAATCCTTAATTTTCTTACAATTTTTTTATAATTCTATATTTAAAAGTAATTAGCAACAATTTGGATAGCTACCACAGAGTAATTACATGTTAATGGTAACGAACTTGATGTCGGTGTTTTTCCAATGCAAACTGAATTTACTCAGTAGTTAATGGCTATCCACTGTTGTTTAACCTCTTCAGAAAATTAAATTGTTTTAAAATTCAATAAAGCACATTTCTATGGTTGTTTTAGAAGATTGACTCTTCTTGGGCGTACTATATTTTGAAAAAAAAGTATTAAGAAACTCTCAACAGATAGTGCCAATAATCAAGAGATTATGATGACAGTTCATCAGACTAAATCTACCTCTGGTGATTGTTAAAAAATAAGTAATAATTTTTTTCAAAATGTAGACCCTCTCCACTTCTAAATGCAGATAACATTTGGTTTATTCCTTCTCTTGCCAATTTGGATGCCATTGTCACCTTCCCCTTTGAGAAAATATAGTGTATGTCTGCTTATTTAGACACACTGGTAACTTGTGTTTCTGGAATTTTCGAGTACCAAAAAGACGCAGAAACCACTGAGAGATTCTGGGCACATGTTAATGAATAATTTTGAAAAATAAGATGAGTGTTGTCATATTTTTGAATTCTAAAGCATATTACATCAATATTTTCTATTGGATTTTAGAAAACCATTTTTAATAAGATTTTTGCTTTGATCCTTTTAAAGTCCTATAAGAGCAGTGAAAAGAAAAAAAAATCGGGAATGATCCAACTATATGAAACCATGAAGCTATAAGAAACGTGAATGGCTTCATTCTATTACATGCCAAATTTATATAGAAAGAAAAGAATGTGCATTATCGAAGGGAAAATTAAATAGAGTGTTTGTCACGAAGCTGAAATTGAAGATGAAATTGAAGGTGGTAAGTTTTTTATGGTTTAGGAGTATATGATAGCATTAATTTGACGAAGGGAGAGTGTACAATGAAAAAGAATAGAGAAGGGAATCGTACAGAAAATAGGTCTGCAGTTGTAGGAAGTACCAAGTAGTGGTGGGACAAGAACAAGACAAGGACTTAAATTTTTTTAATATGGTGAAATATTTGGTTGTGAGAAAAAATTAACTCGTAATTTCTACTCTGCTTTCTTGCTATTAAGATGGTCTGCATCTAAGTACTACTGTATTGGGACTCAGTGTCAGGCTGCACCTGCACCTGCAACCATCATACTCTAATTGCAATAACACAGTCCTGCCACAATGAGTTATTTGATGATGCTACCACTATTTCTGGTAACACACTCACT
>Ga0123342_1000360_pt1 | contig 69669 bp, 38 predicted proteins | sample Turbeawhitnodule_FD_89960 | JGI IMG/M metagenome (GOLD analysis project Ga0123342, IMG submission 89960) | Root nodule microbial communities of legume samples collected from Mexico - Turtle bean Mexico white nodule | ecosystem: Host-associated > Plants > Roots > Nodule | place: Mexico: Nepantla... | reverse complement strand
TTTTGTTTTCGGAAAACCGGTTTTGTTCACTCTCGACCTGAGACTTATTACGCCTTACTCCTTGGGTATTTTGGTCTGAAATTTTTACCAGACATTCGCCACTGTGTCTATTGAGTTTTGGCTGAGCTTTGAGCCCCAGATTCGTCCCACAAGATTGGCTATAAATCTTTTATTCGTCACTGCCAGGGCTGAAAGGACGGTTCGTTTGTGTGTGAAACTGTTTGATTTTTTTCGTGGGTGAATATCATCCGTTTGACCTGAAATTTGTCTTGTTTTATCCCAAATTCAGTGGAGATTCTTGGGTAGAATTTGAGGAAAAAACTATTCCCGGAGAATTTTTCAGAAATTTTGTGCAAACCAAGGCTATCCTCTACCGAATCTTTTGAAATTCCGGCCTAATTTCTGCAATTTCATTCTGGGTCCGTATTGCGCTGAAAAAAATTCACACAAGCGCTTTCGTATGTTGTTTGCACCCAGGCAAGGAGGCACGTGTGACAACTTCAATGATGTTTAGTATTCATAAATAAATAATTCTTTTTTAATATTTTATTATATTAATAGAGAAGGACTTAAGATTTATATTTTCTTTAAAGATTTTTTCATCATTATTTAAAATTTTAAGAGTTAGTGTGAAATTGTTATTTAATTTTGTTATAAAGAGTCTACCAAAAATCAATTTTATAAAAGTATTTATTATTTACGTTGATCAATCTATTTAATCCACCAACCTAGAAGGTACTAAAAGATAGACAATATTAAATTGAGCTCTTTATTAAATAGGTTAAAGTGGCTTGAGAAAAAGAATCATATTAATTCTAAGATAATGCGTCACTCAACTATCTTTTTGGTATTTATGAAAGAAAATTATAATGATTTTTTTTTTTTTAATTTTACAAACTTTTATTTACTTAAAAAGTTTATTTTTACATTTTTAAAATTGTTAATTAACATTTGTATTAAAAAATAATCTTAGTAACACATTTTATCATTAACTTTTTTTTTTCATTTTATGATTTCTTTTCACAGGTACGATTTTTGTCAGCATTTTACAATCTTAGTTTTATATTTTTGTATACTTTTTTGGCTTTGATCCAAACGTGATGGTACACAAGTCAATAAGGATTTACAAAACAAAACAATAAGAGATCAAATATATTACATAAATTTTGAATAAATTATAAATTATTTTTTAATAACTTTAAAATAACTTTTTATAAATAATTATTGCAATTATATATTTTCATTAATAGATATAGTGTCCTTCTGTTCGTGCTTAAAAGAGTGATTGTTTAAAGAAAATTAAAGGATATATTATGTTAAATAATTTTTATAAATTAATTATTTAAAAAATTATATTATATTTAATTTGTAGAATAGTTCATATCTCTAGACATCAAACGTTCAATTAGCAAATTTAACAATTATATACACACATAATAATCTATAGACTAAATAATAAATCAAGTGGTTTAGTGACTTTCATTTTATTGGTAGTCTTAGTAAGAGGACAAGGGTTTTTATTCTATCTTTAACATTTTTATCTTTCATTTTCCGTATATTTTGTGTATTTTTGCGATTACTTATGTGAGCATACAAATGAAACATTAATAATTGATATGTGGGGCAATTATATATTATTATATTTTTATAATTTCTTTATTTGTATTTACGTAATAATTCTTTAAATTTTTTTAAAATTATTATATTATTATATTCAAAGTACTAGTAATTATAATTGAACGGTTACTATTCACTTTTCCACAATTGTTTAGAGAAATGGAAGCTTACAAATATTATATGAAGGAAGTCATTTTTAAAAAGAATCAAATAACAAGGATTTGGTCACTTTAGTGAAAGATATCTCAAAAAGACACCTCTAGATTTTATTTTAATTTATTTAGTAAGAGAATGGTGTTCTCATGCATTCAAATTCTAAAAACATTCAAACTTTTATTTATCTTTAATGTTTATGGTTGACACTGTTGGGTGTGAGAGTAATTAGGGGACTTCCAACATTAAATTTTACATTTTTTCTCCAAAAATATCTCACTTATTGAGGTGGAATATAATTAATTCTAACTCTATATAGAGTTTTCTTTAAATTTCAATATACTTATGTTCTTTTGTCTCTCCTTTGTCTTATGAATGCCTAAAACGAGTTAAGAAATTACGACTTAATAGGTAAGTTAATAAAATCTGAATCAGTGCTATTAGTATATTATCATCAATTGTATCAATTGTTTCATGCTTCCAAATTCTTTGAAAACTGTAAAAAATGATCTATTATGTCAATTATATTCACAAAATTATTATAGAAATTTTTAAAAAAATATACTTGTAAAATATGATTTTTCTTATTCATCTTTAATAATATTATTTATATCTTACCTATTTTCTTTCCAACTGTCATAACTTGCTAATCCTTAAATGTGACCGTTAGATTGAACGAGTCTAAATAGCAGCAATTGGTTTGAAGGCACGTGAGTGTAAAGAAGAAGAAATGGTCCACAAATAAGATGATGACTAACAATTTTTTAACCTAAAACCAAGAACAATAGGAAGCCAACACACGCAACTATCTCTCTATCATCATCTTCTTCAACCACCGGTTCAGATTCCTCTACAATTCTATTTCCTATTCCTATTCTAATGTTCTTATTAAATAAATACTATACAAACCCCTAAAACTTTTTCTTCACGACAACAACAAGATGAAGATGTGTTATTAATATTTTAGAAACAATTATACTAAAATTAGATAAAAGTAATTAAAGAGTAACTATTTTACCTACTTGCTTATTACAAATGTATATTTAATCATATACTTATTATTTTTAAATTTATTATTAGATTACTGTAATATGAGTTTAATGAACACAACACACATCTCTTAACCCAACACAATTATGTCTTTCTTTTATGTTATATATTATATGTCTAATGACTACAAGTCACTAGTCGGTTCTTTTTTTATTTTATTTTGTTTTTTTACTAGAAAAGCAAAACCTCACAGACAACTTCGGCCGAGTCTTCTCTCCAAACTCAAAAGCTGAAAAAAAAAATCTATTCATTTGAAGTGTGTTTTGGTTGGTTTTAGATTTTGTTATTTGGTGAATCTTGATCATAGGAACAATAACTGTCTACTTTTTGTTCCGGTTTTCAGTTTAATAGTTTTTATACTTTTCTTTTGATCTTAAATCAGTCATTTTTTTAGATCACATCATCTTTGAAGAGACCATTGACAACCTTCGGTTTATGCTTCAATCTTGTATTTTTTATTTTTTTTTGGTTTTTTTTGTGTGTTTTTAAACCTAATCTAAATGGAAATGTTGCTAAGAAACCCTTTATACACAAACCCAGAACCTTGTCAGCACCTTGCTGAGTACAAGCTCAAGCATGGTTTCAGTGGCTACAAAGCCATCCAAAAGCTCCTTGTGACCTCCTCAATTGGGAAAACCAGTGTGAAGAAACCCAACACAAAGGTACCCAGATGCAGTTTCTGTAATGGCTGTGAAGGGAGGTTCTATTTGTGTCTGATTTGCTCTTCATTCTCATGTTTGGATCACACCATTCTGCACCCTCAGTCAGAAACTGGTCATGCTGTTTTTGTGGACATTGAAAGGGCTGAACTTTATTGTGGGGTGTGCTGTGATCAATTGTATGACCCTGATTTTGACCAAGTTGTGATGTCTAAGCACTCAACGGGGGTGGCAAGTGGTGCCACTGGGAATGAAAGCATTGGGCAGAGGTTGATCAAGAGGAGGAGATTGGTTTCTGGGGTTGGGTTGAATTTTCAGAAATCTAAGTGTGGAGTTTCCACCAAAGATGTGAGAGCTAAATCATGTTATCCTATGGGGTTGAGGGGATTGAACAATCTGGGTAGCACGTGTTTTATGAATTCTGTGCTCCAAGTGTTGCTTCATGCACCTCCTGTCAGGGACTATTTCCTGAGTGGTGGACACAGATGGGAAGCTTGTCATCGTAGAAGAACCACAGATCTGATGTGTTTACTTTGTGAAGTCAATGCTATTTTCTCAGCTGTGTATTCGGGGGATCAGAATCCATATACTCCTGCTCAGTTTCTCTACAGGTCTGATATTGCTCTTTCTGTCATACTCATGCTTTTGGGTTTTAGATTTTGTCTAATGAAAATAATGGCTGACATTTATCAGGGGATCTAGTGATCTGCTTCAGTATGCTTTTAAATGATCCTGATACAAATAATTTGCTTGAGTTACTTTATTTGGAGTTCTCTGATAGTTGTTATGAGATATCTCATGGTGAATAGTATCTTTGAGATTTTGGTCTTTGATAAAATCTATTGACATTGTGTGATCCATGTGACCTCATATAGTGTGATAAAGCTTTTGTTATAGTTGAGTTTTCAGATATTCAATCAATAGGCTTAGAAAATAGGAAATTTATTGATTCCCTGAGCCGGACATTTAGTATTATGAAAATATTTGATTTGGTCTGACTGAAGTAACAAAAGTGACACCTTCTAATGTGAAGGTTTATGTGAAAAAAGCAAGCATGTTTTTTAGCATTCATGTTATCAGTCAGCTCTAAGATGATTGATGTTTTTTATTATAAGTTTGAAGTTGATAATTTGTTTGTATGAAGCTAATTGCAATTTAGATGGAGCAATGGTAGTTGAAACCAAAAACTTTTATGACTTTGGATTTGCATTGCACCCATTATGTTGCTTTGGTGATCAAATTCCTGTTTCTTTTGAATGGTGAAACTTTTTGTTTTTGTTTCAAGCTGGTGGCAGCATTCAGCAAATTTAGCGAGTTATGAGCAGCAGGATGCTCACGAGTTTTTCATTTCGATGTTAGATGCTATCCATGAGAAAGAGGGCAAAGCAAGGAATGGAAGCAAAGGTAATTAAATATTGATTTGGTGTTTTCCTTCTGTCTTATGTGCACAATGCAACTGTGGTATAATTTTTGCTAGTATCTTAATGATGTACTTTGTCCAAATAATGATAGTAATAATAATAATAATAATAGTAGTAGTAGTTAAAATAATACTGATGTAACTGGCTAGGAAGGATGTTGTTTCTGTGAACACATAACAGCTTTAACACCAAATATTTATTCTGATGTTTTTGCTGTCTGGGAAACATTGTAACTAAAGAAATCTAGACTTGTTACATTACTCAATTGTTGTTGTTTTTCAAACGCATAATGCATGCTATTGTTTTATACAGGTAACGAAGACTGTCAATGTATTGCTCATAGGGTGTTCTATGGGTTATTGAGATCAGATGTTACTTGTATGGCCTGTGGATTCACCTCAACAACTTATGATCCTTGTGTTGACATTTCACTTAACTTGGACACTAGTGTCTCTTCAACAGAAAAGGGTAAAAAGCTTACCAAACGGAATGAGGATGGAAATATGTCTACACTTTCGGGTTGTTTAGATTTGTTCACAAGGCCAGAGAAGTTGGGGTCAGACCAGAAACTTTACTGCCAGAATTGTCAGGAAAAGCAGGACTCTTTGAAGCAAATGTCCATTAGAAAGCTTCCATTAGTACTTAGTTTACATGTAAAACGATTTGAGCACTCTTTTGTCAAAAGGTCTTCAAGAAAAATAGATCGCTACCTGCAGTTCCCATTTTCCTTAGACATGTCTCCATATTTGTCTTCCTCAATCCTTAGAGCCAGATATGGAAATAGAATTTATTCTTTTGGGGGTGATGAATCAGATATATTTTCTGAGTTCGAAATTTTTGCTGTGGTGACACATTCGGGTACGCTCGAGTCTGGCCATTATGTTTCGTTCGTGCGTATAAGGAATCAATGGTACAAATGTGATGACGCTTGGATAACTGAGGTTGATGAGGCTACAGTCAGAGCTTCACAGTGTTACATGATTTTCTATGTGCAGAAAACTTTGTACAATAAAGCAAATGAAGACCAGAGTCACGCACCAAATTGCCCTGGAAGAGAGCTATTTTTTCCTATTGCTGGTTTTTGCTAGAGAGGAGGATTATAAAGTGAGTACTTGTCATTCGAAGAGTGGACTATATATTGTGCTTGTGGCGTTGAAAAGCCAGCTTGATGTTCTGTGAGGGAATTTATTTTTCTTCCAATTTCCCCTCAGGTTTGTAGAATCACAGTTCATAGTTAACAAGATGGATTTGCAATATGCATCTCAAAAGTTCGGACTGCTAAAATGCAGAAATGGGAATGAGATGTCAGGTTGCTAATTTGATTCTAATTGAATATTTGCATGTGCATGTGGTTGTGGTTGTCATTAGCAGCATTGCAACAAAGATCGAGGAGCCAGAAGTGACTCAACTCTTTCATAACTTTTCACACTATGCTTACTCAAATTCTTTAATTGCAGGTAGTCATGTACATAACCCTTTTCAATTGATGCTAACAAAAGTTGTTGAACAACCATTGTTACTCTCCCGTCTGCACCAAGTGAGGCATAGAGAAAAAGAGAGTTAAAGGGAAAAAAGAGATTATGTTGATGACTGTTTCTAATTCCTGTGTCTAACAGGGACATTGTAATAATACTCATGTCCAATGTTCACATGGCGTTATCTCTGCTTTGTTGTTAGAGTGCAGATTACTTAATTGGGTTGCTTATTTGGTGCACAATAATAGACAAGGGTTTAGTTGAAGGCAAGTTTATTCTTTTAAAGGTGATATGCTATGAGGAATATTATCACTCCAACTAGAAGTTGTTTGCTGCTGAGAGAAAAATGCAGCTATATGATTAATAGTGTCTTACATTGAAGTCAAGAAACTAGTTAATTGATAATTGGAGGAGAACATGTCACAGTATACTTTATTTTTCACATTTAAAGATTAAAAACGTGCTAGATAAATTTGGAATCAAAGGGTGAAAATTGATTTCTCTTTATCTGACTCCAACATTTCTATCTTCTGCCTGTATTTGATATTATTTAGTTTAATTTTTAGATATTGTTAAGATTATTTAGGAATTTTCTCTATATCAATTTGTTGTAAAATCTTAATGGATGTTTTTGTAAAAATAGTATAAATTCAGGATTGATGGTGTTTAAAGTTCAGAACCTGCCATCTGCATAATAACAGTAGTTTGGATTTGGTTACACAGTAAATGATCTATATTTTTGCAACAGCTATTGTCTTGCTGTTAAAATTGGGAGAACATAGCCATATAAGGATAGGTGTTATAATGATAATGAAAGTGGTAAGTAATACAAAATATAAAAAAAAAAAATCTGGTTCCATCAAATGGGGCCCCCTAAAGCATAAAGAAGAGAAAAGATGTATAAAGGTTATAAGAAGATGCTTAAAGATGAAGAAATGGTGAAGAAAAGGAAAAGCAGTGCTAGTGTTCTACATAGACACATAAGGGCTATTTCGATGATACTTGAGAGCAGGGGTTCAAGGGTGATACACTTTTTTTTTATGCATGATTTGATCACTTTTTTTTATGCATGATTTGATTTAATGATGGCCCTCCAACTTTGGAACTATTCATCATTGAATGTCCTTCACCATTGTTCCTTCCACTTCTTTTTCCATAGTAAAGAAAGTACAACAAATTGTGGACATAAAGAAGAAGGGGATTTTGGGACATAAAAAAGCAGTTAAAAACAGGATCTCAATATAAAATTACCAACTCTAAATATTGTGTAGATTAAGCAAAACGCATAGGTACTTGTATAATTACCAAGGATATTTTTGAAAAAAAAATCTCTATGTGCTAAAATTAAGAGAGAATATTTAAAAAATAACACAATAAAATACTAATTGAAAGCTATGTTCTTAAAATAACTTCTTATTTATATAAGAATGAAGTTTTCTAGAACATAATAATGTTTTCAAAAGAACATTTTGTATGGATTCCCTATTTTCTTCTAATCTACTAATGCTATGAGAAGCATTTTAACTAGCAACAACTTGGCCCTAAAATAATTATGATTAATAATATGAGACAAAAGTGTTTAAAAAAAGGGAACCAAGTTAGGTGAACTACCTCCTAATGAGTAATGACCTAATCAAGTTAAAACTTTTGTTTTCATATTTTTAGTTATCTTCAATAAAATAAAACATGAGATAAGATAAGATACTAAAATATAATGAACATGTCAATACCTGACATAAAACTATTTTAATTTGGTTATTTTGATATTAAATGTATTATACAGTAAAAGAAAAAAAATCTATATCATAATAATCTTATCTAATTCGAATAAATTATTTTTTAATTTTATCTTTAAACAAAAGTTAGAATATTAGTTCCTGAGAAAATTTAGAAGTGTTGGTTACTTTATGAAGATTTGTCCTTTGATGAAGCCCAATACTATCTTTATTCATTTGGATTCAGTATTGTCTTACATTCACATTATTATATTACAAATTATGATATTACAATATTAGCTTACTCAGCAGATTTTTTTTAAACAAAGTTTCATATGTTTTCACATTATGTCACAGATTTTTCTAAAACCCTGAGTAAAAATTAATCATGTTTGTGATACTGCAACTGTTTTAATCTAATGAGTTTTTTTTTATATATAAAAATTGGACTTGAGTTTCACTGCATGAATAGTGTGTTTTGTTTATATAGTTTTATTTTGCAATATCTTTTCACTTGTGAATTTTTTTTTATTCTGACTGTTTCTACCCTAGATGTAGATTATTTGATGCATCAGAAAATTATAAAAAGGTATAATATATATAATAAATAGCTGCAATGAGTTTTGTAAGAAAAACATAATGAGTTAACATTTAACAGAATAATAAACGAGATATAAAATATAGAAAAATTATAGATATTATTTACGTATTATAAATAATGTCTGAAAAAACTTCTCTATTAAGATTTCTAGAAGGGAAACATAAAAAAAAAACGAAATAATTTCTCTTGTAAATTAAAATTAACTTATTTATGAGCTAATTGGTCGAAATTCATATAGTTTCCTTAGAAAATTTAATTTGTGTTTAATTCTAATTTAAATAGTGTTTAATTTCTTTTTTTTCTTCTTATTTTTTTCTCTGGATGCTTTTTTTAGAAGTTTATCTAATGATATTATAAGTGTATGTTTAATTTGACGTTTAGAGTTTTAAAACCCCGTTTTGAATGTGAAAAACGAAAGTTATTCAAAGATTTTTCTTTTAAAGTTATTCAAATTAATTTTTTATTTGTTTTCATTTATTTGGAATTTTGCTTATGGTCTTATCTCTTTATACGTGCTTATGAGGTCTAGATTCTTTAACATCAAATATAAGAAATTTATCTTTTATAAAAAAATTATTTATTTAGTATTTTGAATGGTAGGATAATATTTTGGATAATACTTATTTGATTGTGAGTAATGGAAAATAAATTAACTTATGAAATGACAATTGATGTTCTAACATATGCATTTCCAAGTTAGGTGAGTTTTCTAGTGGTGAGAAGGTATAAATTTATTTCCAAATTTGCACATGTTTAGAATGGTAATTCTTGATTGTTGTCATCTTATTTGCAAACCACTACGGGATTGGATAACTTTTAAAACTTGGACTAAGTTACCTGATCTATCTAATTAAACTTTCGATGATTTGGGTATCTTTAGTCACAAAGTGATCAAGGTTTTTTTATTTGGGTTAATTCCATTTCGCCTATTAAAATTCTTATTCTATGAAAGTTATCACATAAGATAATTCTCTCAGATAAAGATGTTCAATTTAGGAACATTATTATGTGTTTTATGTGTTCTTTGCATAACCTGCAAAAAGAGAGTACTTTACATATTTTTTAGTGCAACTTTCTCTTAACTCTGATTTTGGATTTAACAAGCTTTTCCAAGTATGACTCTTTTTTTTTTCTCCTAATGATAATGACATTGCACAATTTCTTAAAGTTACAAGTAGTCATCTTCTTAAAGAAACTTGACTTGTAGTTGTTACTTATATTCTTTGGTTGTTGTGGATAATGGTAAACTGTACTAAGTTTCCAAAGATTCTGAATTTGGATATGATCATACACAAAATTCAATGGTATATCAAGTTATCTGATTTTTCTTCTAAAAAAATATGTATAACGGTATTATTGACTTTACTATTTTTAAGTTCTTTGATATCCAAATCATTTGGAAGAGGCCTAATGGTGGATAGGTTAAAAGCAATACTAATGGAACTACTAAAAGATGCTCAAGTCATGTTACTTGAGGCAGTATTTTTAGAGGAAGTCATGGTGAATACATTAGGAATTTCTTCCCTTATGTTGATGTTAATAAATCCTTTTATGCGAAGATTATGGGTGTTATTTTGGATATATAAATCTCATGGACTTGAGATTATAGATATTTGTGGTTAGAATGTGACTCCACCTTAGTCTGCCAAGCTTTTTCGTCTCCTCAGTTCGTTCCTTAGATCTTCGAGAAAGATGGATGAAGTGCATTAAAAAAATTGTGATGATATTGACTTAAGGTCTCTCACATTTACGTGAAGACAATCATTATGGTGACAATCCTATTAATTTTGGGTGATAACAGATTAAATTTTAAGTGATTTAATGTTCTATCTCCTATTATTAGTTTAGAGTTTTCTCATAATAGGTATCAACTCCCTAATTTTTATTTTGTTTAGTTCCTTTGTGAGAGTATGACTTTTTGTTTTGTGAGCACGATTTCACCTACAAGAAAAATGGTGATTACCTATAGTCAAAATTCGTAGGTAAATATTTACCTATGGAAAAATTCATAGGTAAATCCCTCATATGTAACAATTACCTACAAGCTATTGAAATTCACAGACAATTACAAAATGGGTTATATTCATGTACAAGTCAGATTTATAAGTAATTAAGTACGAATTCATAAGTAATGACATAAAAACAAGATCCATAGGTAATGAGGTACGAATCGAATTTGTAGGTAATTACATGATATTTATAACTAAATATTTTTTCAATGTTGAAATATCTAAGTACAGTGTATATAAATTTCTTAACAAAATAATAATCGATGTAATCATTAGACGAATTATGTTGTTGATCACCTTGTATTTGTTCATTATCTTCTTGTTGATTTCGTTGGTGATCATTTGGTTGCTGAAAAAAATGTTAAGCAGTTGTAGTTGTTGGTACTGTAGGTGGTAGGTACTAGAGGACTACACCAATAAGTGCTTGGATAAACTGGAGTTGGGAGCTCATTTGACAAATTTTCTCCTTAATAGTTGCAAGTCATTGTCTCAATTGATCAATCACTTGTGAATTAACATGACAACTCGAACATGCTTATGTTCGCTGCAAGTAACTTTCAACACAGTCATTATGATGATCGACATGTCTAACTCCATACACTCATCCTTGTATCTTCCACATGCAGCCTCTAACCAACATTGATTCCTTAGTCTCTTCTCCTCAGTAGGGTGTAAGAGAGTGCATTGTGAGATTTCCACAGTAGATGTATACTCATATATTAGAATAATTAACCGAGTCAAGAGGGGGGTGAATTAAACTTTGAAAGATTTTTTAAAAGATCTAGATTAGAAAGAAGTTCTTTATAAAATCAATCAATTAGAATATCAATCGATATATTGAAAGATCCAAATGTAACATAAATGATCATACGATCATTGCAAATGCACTAGATGATGCACCAGATAATTGTTCAATTACTTTATCAAACGATTGCTTCATAATGCTCAACACTCTATCACAGTATGTATCAGACAATAGACCTTCATGTAGAGATTGTATCAGACGATTGTTTAACACACAACACAGTTAATTAAAACAACGTTGAGAGAAGGAAAAGGAGAATCACACACTCATTTTTATACTGGTTATTCTTTCTCAAGAGTTACATCTAGTTTCTCAGCCACACCAACTGAGATTCCACTAAACAAGAATCTTTACAACACAAGACTCTCAAGAAAATCAATCTTGAACCCTACAAAAGGTCTACCCAAAAGCAACGCCCCATGTTATTCAAGAAATTAGAAACCCCATCTAATTTCAATACACCAAATCAAAATCAAAAGAATAAAAGAACGACTACACCTGAATTTACAGTAGAAACAACTGGTTCTAAATATTTAGATCCTTCAATCAATGTATATAATCCAAGAAGTCTCCAAGTGTATGTTTTTCAAAATAAAATGTGCTTTTTCAAAACTAATAAGATTGTTGTGTGTATTTCAAAAAAACTGTTTGTTTTTCTCTCTTGTATCTCTTTAAATGTTTTTTGAAAGACTATTTTTAAGATTTCTCAAAATTACTTAATTTCAAATTGTTTTGTTATTTTTCAATGTATTGGAAATTGATTCCAGAGATTGATTTTACTTAAAAATGAAATCAACAAATTTAATTAAGTCTTCCATCTGTTATAAGTTTTAGATATTTTTTAAAAACATTTTCTTGGATTCTCATGATTCTCATGGATTATTTACCTTCATATTTAGAGACAAACAAACTCTAAACTAAAACAAATCAAATACATTCTTAGTCTGCAAAGAGGATTGAATTAATCAAATACACAGCTTCAGCACCAACATTAAAGAGTGCTGGAGAATATTTAATCTCAAAATCTTCCTGCAGAAAATCAAACATTATTTTAAAAATAGTCAAATTTTTTAGTTCGATCTAATGAAAGAAACTCATGTGTGTCAACTAAATCTATCATCAAAAAATTCTCCTATTCTTTTTTATATGTGTTTGTTAGAATACTTCATTTTCATGAACTATAGTCTCTTAAAAAAATATTACAAAATAAAAAATTAGTAAATAGTTATTACATCATAATTAAATAACAACAAATATTAAATATATAGACAAAAACAAGTTATTGTAATTTGTTAATAAAAAATAAACTATAATCATAATTGAATAACAACAAATATTAAAGATATAGGTAAAAACAAGTTATTGCAATTTGTCAATCAAAGAATAAACTATGATGCTATTTCATTCTTTTTACATAATATACATAAGGGGACGAATTTTTCATTCATGCATAAACTCTACTAAATCTTCATCTTTTGGCACATTAAATTCATAATATTGCAATTCATATTTCAACTAAATATTTTAAAAATGTAAAAGTAAAGAGTGAAATTCTTTAAATTTATATAAATGTCAATAATATCAAATGGTTTCAACCCATTTTTAGCATCTTTCAATTAGATTTATTTTAAGGAGGTTTTTAATAAAAGAATAATATTTATTTTTACAAGTCACCTATATATAACAAAAGGTTACTGACACTATTACAAAAGAATTTTTTACATAAATTATTTTAAACATTCTAAATTAATAAAAGATTAATCTCATCAGAAAATTAGAGAGTTTCAACATTTTTTTATTAAACTCAAAACACTGTAACAGTCTATTCTACATTGATTATACTTACAATCGATTGAATTAGAAAGGAAAATATTTTTTTTTTTTAAAGTGAAAATCATGGTTTTCTTATAACCATACATTTAAGTAGAAAAGAAATGAAAAATTAATGTTTGAATTATTTACCTTAACATTAGGTTGTCTTAAGCTTTTATATGTGCTTTTCTATATGGTATCACCTAATCACTTTTGACATATGCATTGCACATATCACATATGACACAACATATAATAAAATTTAATATTACTTAATAACATTGACGTAGACCAAACAGGGGCAAAATAGAAGAATGTGACAGAAAAATGCTAAAAATGAGAGAACAAGAAATTGAAGAAAAAAAAAGACAACCAAGTAAAAAACAAAAGTAAGGTAGCATAACCGACACATAGAGTAAATAAATGAAATCATTTATTTATTTATTGAATACAGGTCTAATTAAATTTCAAGTTTCTTGAAATTTTATAGAAACTTTATATTTTTTTAAAACATTTGCTATTAGTTCATATATCAATGACATACATATCTCATCTTCATGGTGATTTCAAGAGGTAAATATAGAAGGAATTTCATCAATCATACTATTTACTTAAAAAAGTAATTAAATAAAAATTAATTTTAAAATAAAAAATAATTAATTATTATATTAATTAAATTAGATATTATTTTAAAAATTATAAATATTATAAATATTTAAAATAATTTCTAAATTAATAATTATTTCATATTCACAAATTAATAACTAAATCTCTAGTAACTAATTTAATATCAATTTAAAAATTATTTATGAATAATAAAAATTATTTTAAATATTAATAATTATTTTAGTTTTTAAAATATAATATTTAATTTAATTAATATAGTAATTAATTATTTTTTATTTTTAAAATTAATTTATATTTAATGATTTTTTTAATAATAAATTAATATAATCACTAATTATTTTTTATTTTTAAAATTATTTTTTATTTAATGATATTGTTAGTGAATAAAGTTTATATCATACTTAGTTAATTTATGAGTTAATAAACTTGTTTGGTACGAGATTTCACACACAGATATGCACCCTGATTAGAAGATTTTATCAGGAGATTTTAGTAGAATGTATAAGAAATATAATATTGGTATTAAAATAATTAATGGAGATCAATGTAAAAGAAATAAAAAAAATTATGTAATTTTGTAAACTTCATTTCAATAATGTAGTTTATTTAAAACCCTATAAATTTATTTTAAAAATTAAGGTCACCATTTCTTCAATAACTTAAAATTTCTAGTGAAACAAAAATGAAAAATGAAAATAATTTTGTGGTAACTTAAATTATAATTTTAAGGGATATAAAATACAAGAAATTTATAAAATTCTTTATCTCTATATATATATATATATACTACATTTTTCTATTCATATAAAATTAATTCTAAAGATACTATTTTTAACTAATAAATGGTTGACATTTAAAAAAATATTTATGATATTTATAAGTTGTTGACTCATGTTTTATATCTTACAAAACTAATTCTATAATCTAGAAAATTTATATGAAAGAAAACCTAGTTATATCTTTTGCTTTTGCACTCCAAAAACTTTTGGAATGGAATGAACCATCATCAGATCTAGCTTTGGTGCTTTAACCTTTTGATAATTTGTGTTGAGTCAACAGCTTCATTGGCCTCAGCAAGGTGGCAACAAGATCTTACCGATGTGGGCCCACTTTCACTGTCTGAACCAATGACTTAGCTCCACACTTTCACTGTCTGCACCAATGGCGTAGCTCCATGATCTCAAAAAATTTTACCCTTTGATAACTATCAAACATATATGTCTAATGAATTCACAAGCAATGTTTTTTTTACCTTAAACATAAACTTTCAGAAAATCAACTGTAAAGGGTAGGAAAATTGTTAAGCCTGAACGAAGTTTCTTTGTTTTGCTGTTTTGCTCAAAACTCAGTAAAAGGAAGAAGGAAAGAGAAACATCAATACAGGGAAAATGAAGAAAAAAAATGCAAATTTAACGTTTTCTCTTTTGATTTTTCGGATAGAATAATCAAAATACCCATTTGTCATATTAAAAGGTTAATGTTGACTTGTCCTTTAGTTTGTTTTAAGATTTCACCAAGAAACTCAGAACCACAAGGCAAGGACCAAGTGGTGTGGATTTCCCTATCACACGCATTGAACTCATATTGGTCTCATTTGCCTTGATTTTATTCATCTCTTTGTTTCCTTTTTCAACTCTCTATTGATCCAGCAAATTTTTTGCTTTTCAAAATCCCTTTATCATTTGTCTGGAAACTGAAATCAGAGAGAAAAGTTTATCTTAGACTTGTTAGTGTTAGATTCCAATCATGCGTAGTTGAAAGAACAAATCTTGGAGGAATTTCTTGCAAGCTGATTTAATCTTTGCTGTGAAGGGTGCATCAAAGGTGTGATAATGCAGGAGGAGGGAAATCAGGAAGATCCATGTGGTGAATCTGTGGAGGAAAATGAACCCAAAAGGGGGGTTTGGGACTGTTTTTGCATCCCCGTCCAATGGTTTAGCATGCTTTCTAGGGAAATGCATTGGAGCTTTGTATTTGGGGTGGTGGTTATTTATGGAATAAGCCAGGGAATTGGTGGAGCTCTTGCTGAAGTTGGCACTAAGTATTACATGAAAGATGTTCAGAAGGTGCAGCCATCCGAAGCACAGGTTTATAAAGGAATCACATCCATTCCTTGGATTGTGAAGCCTCTTTGGGGTCTTCTCACTGATGTTCTCCCATTTTTTGGGTATCGCAGGAGACCTTATTTCGTTTTTGCTGGTATGTCATGCACTGTGCACTTCTTCTCTGATCTTCCTAAGTTCAGATAGGTTACATATATTTCAAATTAATTATTGTTTTAGGTAGGAATTTCAGTAATTTGTTAAATGTCTTGCAGCTTTTCTTTTCCTTCTACCCTTCACTTCTGAATGTTTGCCTAGATCTCTATCAGTTTGAAAGAACTTAAATGAATGCTAAGCTGTCAATACAGAGTGGAAGCACAACAGTAATAAATGTCTCTAATTGGATAGGACTATAGTCAAAATATTCCTTATATAGTTGGACAATCTTCCTGAGGACTAATGTTTAAGGGTTTAAGGTTGAGTTGAATTTAGCCCATTTCCAATACACTCTTTTAGGGGCTGGAAAAGTGACAGATGTAGTGTTATCAAATATTGTGGAGAAGACCGCCTCAAAGGAGATTTGGGACACTCTCATCAAATTGTATAAGGTTAAGTCACTTTACAATATTCTTGAAGAGGAAAATCTATCCTCTTCGAATGAGTGAGTCCTCATGGGTTAAGTCACTTCACAATATTCTTGAAGAGGAAACTCTATACTCTTCGAGTGAGTGAGTCCACATGACAAACCACATCAACAATCTGAAATTATTTGCTGAACTTTCAGCGAAAAATTTCAACATAGTCGTAAATGAACGTTCTGAGCTTCTACTTTAGTGTTTACTTGATTCGTATGATTAAATCATCATCAATATAACAAATAACAATATTGATGGACACCTACACTTTAAGGATGTTGTCAGAGTTATTCTTGAAAAAGAATCCAAGCGAAAGGTAGAAAGGGTAGAAGGTTCAAAGCAAGCAAAGATTTTGACGATGATGAGAGGTAGATCAACAAAACATGGCTCCAGTGGGAGTCAAACTCATGGTAGATCAAAGTCTCAAAGTAAGAAGCGTCTCAAATGCTTCAAAGTAAGAAGCGTCTCAAATGCTACCAGTGTGGCAAAAGAGGGCATGTAAAGAAAGATTGTTGGCATAAGAAGGATGGAGCTCAAATGTTACCATTGTGGCAAAAGAGAGCATGTAAAGAAAGGAAGGATGGAGGAAAGAACCCTAAAACATCAATCTCACAAGGTTGTGTTGCAAGTAGACGCTATTAACACAACACATCCTTCATTGTCAAATCTTGTTAGCACATATGAAAGCATGAAAATGCTAAGAAAAACTCAATTCAAATCGCTTTTGATCGTATGTGTAATTGTTAAAAACATTGAGTTAAATGATCTATTTATAGTGTTCAGAAAATGCTAATTAAAAATTGTTACTAAAATATTTAATTGATTATTCAAGATGTTAATCAGTTATTCTTAGTGAAATTTTGAGAAGCATTTAAAATGCTTTTTGGTTTAATTAATTATGGCACATGTTAATCGATTAAAATGTTGAGAGAATGGTTTTCTAACTCTTTGAACTACTATGGTCTTGGAGTGTGTCCAGCAATATAGAATAGATTTGATATCATGTTAAAATTTAGAGTTAGGTTTAATTCAGATTTACAAAACTAAAGTATAAGATAGAATTGTCCGATCCAAGTCTTGTAAGAATTTCATTGGTCAATCTCTAGTTCAAATGAGACTAACCACACCTATGAAAGTGCAGGGTAGCCTAAAGAAACTGCAATCTGTTTATAGTTTTACTCAATATGACATTATTTTGATATTATTTTGTAAGTTAGGTGTAGGATCTTTCATAATCCTATAAAACTGATTTGTTAGAATAGGGTTCTCTAAATCTTTGATCATATTTCTTGAGAAACTCGTTTCTCTTTTTTCCTCTTATTTTTCTCTACTAGAAGTTTTTTGTGTGGTGGTATTTGTTCAAATAGGCCAACAGAGAGCTTAGAGCCTCAAGCTACTTTTGCAAGCATAATCAAATACCTGCTTAAGTGTTTATATGATAAGATTGGTCCGAATAAGCTTCGTAAAAGTTCTTCCAAATACCACCTAAGTAACTGCTTCTTGACATATCATACGCTTAACAAGATCTTGATTGAACTTGGAATGATTGCAATATTTAGGAAGATCAATTTTTCAATTTTACTTTATTACTACAATGTGTATTAAGCATGAGTATAGTTAGCTTTTCTTCAAACAACCTTAGAAGGGTTACAACTACAACCAAGATTGTTTGCATTTAATGTGTTTCTTATTGAGGATTAACTTTGTACTTTATCACATATCAGTGATGCCGAGTAAGTATACAAGAGCTTCAGAAATTGCTTCACTAACATAGTAGCTTGACTTTTTGGCCTCTTTGACGGTTTCAGGTATCTTAGGAGTAATTTCCATGCTTTTGTTATCTTGGCATAAAAATCTGCATCTTGTGCTGGCCCTTCTATCATTAACAGCTGGGAGTGCTGGGGTGGCAATAGCAGATGTAACCATTGATGCTTGTGTGGCACAGAACAGTATCTCTCATCCCTCACTTGCAGCTGACATGCAAAGTTTATGTGCTTTTAGTTCTTCTGTTGGATCACTATTTGGTTTCTTCATTAGTGGTATCTTTGTTCACCTTATAGGCCCAATGGTTAGTCTTTGAAAACCTTTACCCCCTAAAACATGCAAAATTTTCCTTGTCTTTTATATTTTACTAAGAGAGCATTTTTCATCATAGGGGGTGTTTGGTTTGATGACTATCCCAGCTGGACTAGTAATTTTTGTTGGTTTTCTGCTTTATGAGCCTCGCATGCACCACACATCTTATAGACAGGTATAACTAGTTTATGTCATTCAATGGTCCTAATACAAGCATAAACTGAGTTTCCATGTCGTTTCTAGGTGAAACAAAATTTTTTTGAAGCTTCCAAGGCTATGTGGACTACATTGAAGAGCGAAGATGTATGGAGGCCTTGTTTATACATGTATTTATCCATTTCATTGAGTTTGGATATTCGTGAAGGAATGTTTTATTGGTATACAGACTCAAAGGGTGGACCATCTTTCTCTCAGGTATTTGATTTTATATATTCATCAATGTTATAGTTGAACAATGAGATTGACTCAGGTGCAAAATATGATTATTTTCCATGAACAGAGAGCACAAAAACAGAAAAGTTAGCCAAAAATCTCTTCTCTAGGTAACTCCTAGGTTCCTTCTCTAGTTATGTATGTCCCCTAGATTCCTTTTCCTATCTGATAACAAATGAGATATTGAACCCTTGTGATTAAGTGTAGCATTGTTCTACCATGTTTAATTAAATGATCTTAATTTGACATTACTCTTATTATATAATACTAATAAGAATAATAATAATACATGTCATCAATTAATACCTATCTTCCATTATCTTACACAGGAGAGTGTTGGTTTTATATTTTCAATTAGTTCAGTGGGGGCCCTTTTAGGTGCAATCCTATATCAGTATGCCCTGAAGGAATATGCATTCAGGAGCTTGCTCTTCTGGACTCAGTTGATATATGGTTTGTCAGGGATGCTTGATCTGGTTCTGGTGTTGAGATGGAACCTGAAGTTTGGCATAGCAGATTATTTCTTTGTTGTGATTGTTGAAAGCATAGCACAAATGACCAACAGGCTAAAGTGGATGCCTATGCTTGTGCTTAGCTCAAAGCTGTGTCCCTCAGGCATTGAAGGGACCTTTTTTGCTCTCCTAATGTCAATTGATAATGTTGGACTTCTGTCTGCATCATGGGGTGGTGGCTTTGTTCTCCACATTCTAAAGATCACAAGAACAAGGTTTGATAATATTTGGTTGGCCATTTTTATCAGGAACATCTTAAGGATCACTCCACTTTGGCTGCTGTTTTTGGTTCCTAGAGCTGACCCCAACTCTTCCATTCTCCCAGCAAATGAAACCATGGATTCCAAGGTGCCTATTGACACTTCAGACACCAAAAATGTTGAATTGATGTCCCTTGTACACAGTGTTGATGGTAAATAGTTCAATGAAAACTAGACACATTCTTTTCTATTCTCAATTCCAAACACAGGAAATTACCAAGCTAGTGTAGAATTAAAAATGCAATTTGTTTGCATTTAATGAGAAAAAGAAATTTAAGATGATTTTGAGTTAAGAAAATTGGCCTTTTATATGAATTTATTTATTCTCTTTATATCTTTATTTTAAATGATTTTTTAAGTTATTACTTAAGGGGTTCCATAATAATTATTAATGAATGATAGGATGGTTGTGTAAAGTAAGCCCTTGACATACAATCAGTTTATTTATTATCAAATTGTTATATCAATTATCAAATTAAATAATAACACTAATGCTTTTCTCTTTTGAATAAACTTGAGATTTTTTTTTATTAACATTGCTTGGTAATTTTGCAATGTATTTATAATTTTACTCATAATTAGTTTTTCTTGAAAATTGACCAATCACTTTTAGTGAGATTTCTTTTCCCAATCTTTAAATCCATAGTTTTAATAAAATTTTGGACTTTTTATTAGCTTAGTTATATTTTTTGTTCTTAAAATTTAAATAAATAAATTTTAAACCTTTAAATTGAATAAAAAAAACAGTTCTTACAATTAAAAATTATTTTATTCTTTTAGAGACAAATGCATTAAAAAAGTGATGATGCAGTGTTAAGAACTATTATACACCTAACAAATACGGGGAGAGGATCATGTAACCACTTTTTACTAATTTTGGTTAATGTTGGGAATTAAAAATAAATATTCTGAAATTAAAAAGTTGATATTTTCTTATTTAAAAGATTCAAAATATGATTAGCCCAAACATTAGAATATTATAATTGTTATTAAATGCTTTTAGATATTAAATTATTATTCAAGTGAAGTTGTCATGGGTGTTGAATTTTTATTAATTATATATATATATATATATATATATATTTTAAATATTCATTTCACCCAACTCATCCCATGATGGGTTTATTGCTAGCTTTTTATATATTATAAATACTTTTTGTGATTATCGGATATACATGGATAGATAATAGAACCAATAATAATAATTAGCACAGATACGGATACAAACACCGATATGACATAGATACGGATACAGAAATATGTATAATCTCTAAAATGTAGGATACGGGACACGGATCTATATATTATATAATTTTAAATTATATAAATTAAAAATAAATATTTATATGCAAAAGTATGTTTCAGATTCTTTTGAGAGAAAAAAGATATTTTTCATGACTGGTTCAAAAGAATTTGTTCCTTATTTTTATAATCATAATAAAAATTTATACAATAAATTTGATTTTTTAAAAAATTATTGTATTTATACCTTTTAAAATTGTGTTAGAACCGTGTTAGAATTTTAAAAAATTCAACAAATATTTTTTGAATTGAACACTTCACCGATAAGTGTCCTACGAGTGTCGATACCGAAATGTGTGTCCAACACGAATACGCCTATTTAAGAGAAGTGTTTGAGCTTAATAGTTTTTTAACTATAAAAGATTATACTAATTAATTAATATAAATATAAATAATAATATTATTATTATTAAGTCAAAGTGTGGAAAAATATAGTGTGAAACTGTCCTCATTCTACTAAAAGAAGAGGAACATATTTTTTTGTCTTTTGGGTAAATAGTTGGTAGACAGATAAGCCTACACCAATCATGCAGTGAACCTAGCACCACTTGCAGTATAAAATAGTTTCCAGTCAAAATAATTTATAAAGATGGACTTCATAGTCTGCCAAATCCACTTATCTTCAAAATTTATAATTCAAATGACTTAACAACTCATCAAAAATGAAAGTGAAAATGAAAATAGGAAATCCAAACAGACCAAAAACCTCATCCTCCTATTCTGATACAAACATGTGTACAAACCAAATCATCATCACCTTCCAACACTCACAAAACTGCTAGTAATGGGTTGTGATGGCCCTGAATGAGGATTACTGTGATGATGGGGCATTGTAATGAGTTGCATGGGAGGAGCACGTTCATACATGTCAAGTGGAAGCAGTGGCAATGGTGCTTCAAGCTGCAAAACCTTCATCACTTGTGCAGCCTTAGGCCTCTCTTTATCATTAGGGTTTGTGCACCACAACCCCACCACAAGCAAACTCCTCATCTCATTCTCATCAAACTCATTCCTCAATTTCTCATCTGCAGCCCTCAGAAGTTCCCCTTCCACATAAAGCTGCCACACCCAATTCATCAAGCAAACATGAAACTCCCCATCTTGGTAAGTCCTCCTCCCACTTGCTATCTCCAATGCCACCACTCCAAAACTGTACATATCTGATTCCCTGCTGGCTCTTCCTCCGTTCACGTATTCAGGTGCTAAGTAACCGTATGTACCCACCACCCCAGTTCGTTGAGTTCTCAGCCTTGGATCCACCAATTTGGCCATGCCGAAATCCCCCACCTTGGTGTTAAACTCCATGTCCAACAACACATTCGCAGATTTTATGTCCCTGTGCAGCACACACTGCTCTGCGTCCTCGTGAAGATAATGAAGCGCAGTTACAACGCCAAGTGCGATCTTGTACCTCACATGCCACTCTAACATCCTCTTGTTTCCAAACAAATGAGTGTCGAGGCTTCCGTTTTGCATGTATTCGAAAATCAAGAGAAATTCACCTTCTTCGTGACACCACCCTATGAACTGGACCAAGTTTTTGTGGATTAAACGGCTTATTATTCTAACCTCGTTGGTGAAAACTCTCTCTGAATTCTCGAAGTCTGCAAAGATTCTCTTGATGGCCACAACTCTTCCTAGGTAACTCAACACACCCTTGTATACCTGCCCCGAAGCTCCTTGTCCGAGCCTTCTTTCATCTGAAAAACCGTTGGTGGCATCCACCAGCTCTTTGTACTCGAATCTTCTCGGGATAGTTCCTCTATCCAAGTCAAATTTAACTGAAGTTGGACCAATCTCGTCGTCGCCAGCATCATATAACATACAATCATCCTTTCTTCTCTTTCTCTTTATCAAAATGATCACAAAAGTACTCGCCCCCACAAGCAGAAGAACCAGTGGACAAAGAATGGCAACGATTAACACAAGCTTTGACCCTTTGTGATTTAGCTTCACACCCTCATTCTCCGCGGAGGAATCTTTCAAAGAGGAATTGAACTCCCACGAATAGATAACATTGTGTTCAGTATAAAGTCCAGTTGAGGCGGAGAAACCAATATTGACCCACTCTGGGAGAATTTTCTTGAGGTCGATACTGTAAGACAGAGAAGAATTATTGTTGCTGTCCTTTGTTGTTGGTCTTCCTTTGAAGGACCAAGAAACAAAGAGGGTTTGAGTGGAGGCGGTGTAGGTGATCAAAGTGTGACACATTTTTCCGAGGTTGTTGTCGATGTCAAAGTTCTCAAAGGCCACAGAGGTTAAAGAGTTGTCGTTTACACCAACATGTTTCATTGGGGGATCAGTGGAGCCAATAAAGGTGTCAAACTCCACAGCAAAAACATGGTTCTGAGGGAGGTCACTGTTGGTGGTGGCGTTGAAGAGGGCAAAGGTGCCACCTGCGGAATTTGGAGGGATCTGGTAGCCAAGAGGGGCCAGGTAAAAAGCAAAGCCATCGGCATAAGAGGTCTCAGAGCTGTTTACTCTGTCAATGGAGAAGGTGAAGCGCGTGACAAAGTCGGTGACAACATTGGAAGATGGATCCCACAGGCGGAGGGGTTTGGAGTAGAGAGCCCTTCCGACACGAAAGTAGTAGCTAACTTTGTTGAGATCGATGGAGCCGTTGGTTGATCTTCCATCACCCTGGTAGGATATGTTTGATGTTGGATCATCAAAGTTGGTGATGTTGAAGAAGAGGGAATGAATTGGAGAGAAGGTGGTGAAGAAGATGAAGAGAAGTAAGTGAGAAATGCCAAACATGGTTTGATTGATGAGTGAGGATTGAAACTTGGAAGATGGTGTGCAAATTCAAGCTTCAACTTGCTTGTTACTATATGAATATATGCAAGATTAAGACAAAGCATCATCGTCACATTTGCTTGGCGTGCTATCTTCTCTGCACACTCTTCCTAGAATAAACATAGTTGAGGAAAAAGCCAGAAACAAAAAGATAAGAAAATAGAATAATATAATTTAGTTGACATAAAAAATATATATTACTTTTGCTAGTGTTAATATAATATTTTTGGTGTGTAAAATGGAACCCACACTCTACTGATTTCCATTTTCCAGTTTACAAACTTGTTGTAATCATTATTGGTGTTCAATAAGTGCCTACATGAACTTTCAAAAAATAATGTATGTAGAGTATCTTGAATAAAGTTAAAAATCGATTTTTTAATTCTTAAATAATAAAAGTAAATAGTTGTCTAAGAAGGAAAATTTAGTACTTTGCTCTGTCAATTTTTTTTCTAAGAAAGTATAGAAAAGAATTCATACAAGTTTTAAATATTCTTTAATTTATGTCCCTTTTAATTTTCAAGAACTCTTTTATTATTTATTTATTTTAGTTACAAGTGAAGACTTGCTTCATGGGACATAGAAATAGCCTCTCTCAGGTCTCAATTATTTGTGGTCAATTTCACATTGTTTAGTGCCAAGAAAATTGAAAAGTAATGAAAGTGCTAAGAAGTAGCAGAAAAAGGCCATAACAAAAGTGGATAGCACGCCTAATTCCAAAAAGTAGGATACTTGCTAGGGTTCTTTTCTGACCAGAATATTTTAGGATAAATACATAATTTTTTTGTACTGTTATTAAATCAATTAATTAGTTGATTGAGTTTGAAAAAATCGTTAGTTTATGCAAAATATTACTTATTTAATTGTCAAATTATTGTTAAAAATTTATACTATCAAATATAAAACATAAGATCATAATAGTTATTATAAAAATAACATCTTTTATATATATAGCATTATTAATGGTTAGAAATGTCAATTAGTCCTTTGAATGATGTTAAACTCAACAAATTCCTTTGTTTGAAAAAAAAATTGTACTTAAGAGGAACAATGGTTTAGACAAAAATTAAATACTTACTAAGATTTTAGTTGCTTCACATCATAATCTTAGTTATTTGTTAATATTATAAAAAAAATTCTTTTCTTGATTGATATTTTAACCTTATACATTATATTAAAACTTTATAACTATATCTGATTTTCAATGTATAAAACGCACCGCAGCTTTGGAAATGAGAAATGGAGAAGATGAAAACCAAATTTAAAAACTCAAATAGCAAAAAACGAAAATGAATACCTAATATAACAAAAGCAGAGTGAGAAAAGAACCTTCAATTCAGAGGAATAATGGAGAAGCTGAAGATGATTTTCTAGGGAAGAACGGAGGGAAGAACAAAGGGAAGAACGAGAACGTGAGAGAGCTGAAGGAGGAACGTGAGCTGAAGGAGGAACGTGAGCTGAGGAACAGGAAGAAATGTTTAACAGTGAGAGAGATGTTGAACTTTTGAATGAAAAAGTATTGGGAAAAGTAAAAAATAAGAAAAAAAATATTACTTTTGAGAAAACTTTAAGAACTTATCAGGGGTTTATGAAAACCCCATGTACTAATAGAGGTTCTTATAACCTCTTCTAAAAAACTCCCGGTAAAATTAATTTTTTGTGTAGTGGTACACTTATACTTTTTATCCCGATAAAAAATATACACCACCAAAGATTCAATTTGTAAACTTACATTTCTCTTTCTCTTTATTAAAAATAAATAAACTTTAAATTATAGGAAAGAAAAAAAATATATATAATTTTAATGTTAAATATGATACTTTGACATCAAGAGATGTGATCTATATTTATTTTATGTTTAAATAAATTATTGTTTTCATATAATATAATATTTTATTTTAAAAACTAGTGGTAGAATAGATATACTTTTTTAATAATATGTGAAATACGTATTTCTCTTTTGGTCAAAAAAAACTGCGCGTACTATTTGGTAGTCAAATAAATAGGTGCCACGTTTTTTCATAGGGCGGTTCCACCTCATCATAGCTACCTCGCAAGTTCCTATAATAAGATTATATATATTCTTTTTCTCATTTAAGACTTTGCATTGACCCATACCAAAATTAATTTTACTTTCTTATTATATTATTATAAAAATATTTGTTAAAGTTATTGATAGTTAATCTTCAATCAAGTTTTGCTTTTTCAACCAATGAATATGGTGTTTTATATATATATATATATATATATATATATATATATATATATATATATATGATTTCTCTTTTAAACTATTTTTAGTGTATACAACTTTTTTCTATTTTACCCATTTGATTATATTATTTTATTAGAAGAATTATTTGCGTCTATTGTTTAATTTCGAAAATCATCAATATTTCACTTAGTTTGTATTTTTAAGGTATTTATTAAGTAATTTATGTGGCAGTAAAAGTATTGTAAAAAAATGAAATTGAAGATCAATTCTAAGAAAATTCACATATATAGTATTTTAGGGATTGATTTAGAAAATTCACGTATATAGTATTTTAGGGATTGATTTAGAATTTAAAGTTTAAGATTTAGGATTTAGGGTTTAATCTTTAACCCTAAATTTCATAAATTCCATATTTGGATTTTTTACATTGATTATAGAAATAAGATCTGCCAAGGAATTTGTTAATAAAGACATATTAGAAATTAAAAAACTATTTTCTTGGATGGAAAATTGGTGATGGCACTGAGCGTTCCAAAATTTGGGGATGTTGAATTTGTTCTAAACCAAAATGTATAATTGGTGGAAAATAGATGATGCCAAGAGATTTAGAAATGAATAATTATTAATCATATTATTAATTTATCATCAACGTTTCCTAATTGTTTATTACATAAAAATTTAAGATAAATAGTAAGGATTCACTTAGTGCATAGAATACTAACAACAAAAATTAATTTTTTACATTGTCTAATAATAGATAGTTGTAAAAGATTGAATAATAAAAAATATATTAAATATGGGTTCTTATCAACTTTTTTCATAAGTGAAAATTAATTTATATACAAATTAAAATTAAAAAAAAAAGTCTAGAAAAACATACCAACACGCTTTATATACTGAAACAAAGTAGGGGAAAGAAAATGGAAGATGTCAACTTGACTACAAGGACATAAAATTGATCATTTATGGAAAACTCTTATGGTCAAAATTAAATATCCAAAGTCATAACTGAATACTAAAAGTTGAAAATGATTTTTTTTTATTTAAAAATTAATTAAATATTGAATAATATGAAGAATTTAACCACCATAAACTACTTAAGAGTCTGCACGTAACTTATTTCAAACTATTTTAAGCCATCACGTCAACTTATTAGTAAACTAAAAAAATCCACTGTTTGTGATCATAATATGCATAGTTTAAGTAAGAAATATTGCGGCAGCTAAAAATAAAATAAAAATCCAAAGTCACATCCGAAAAGATTTTGAAGAAAATTTTGGTAAAAAAAATAAAATATCATTTGTTTTGGTATGCCTAGGATGAAGGTGGCATCACAACATTCAATGTTAACAATTACGTTACGTTGGTTATTTAATAAGCATTGTGTTACATTTTGAACTCGTGCATATCTTGAATATCTTATAACCAAACTTTAATTATTATCAATAATAATTATAAAATAAAACGATTAATTCAATAAATTTTTATTATTGAAAGGTTATTTATGAATTATAAATGACTGCAATAAGGTCAACAATCATTATTCAAAAGGGTCTATACATTTAGAAAATGCAATCTATCTTATTAATACATGAATTAATAATTGACAAATGTTTAATTTTGAATAATTTTATTGTTGTGTCAATTTATACAAAGAAAGATAGTGTGCATTTTATTACAAAAGATTGATTGTGTTGAATGACTAAATTAAGGAGCAAAGATGGTGGATAAAAACTAAAGAATATATTGAATGGTCCAAAACCAAGAAAAAGCAATGCGAAAACTGTTGTGTGATGTGATTTGACAAGATACAATTACTCAAATAATTCATCATATTTTAAACATAGAAATTGGTGTTAGAATCAAATTAATGTCAAAATAAACTTATTCTGCATTTTTATCATTTCAAATGCAATATTCAGTTAACATTTTTTTCGCAGAAAAATGGAAGGTTTATCAAATCAATACCAACACTTTATATATGACATGTAAAAGTGTGGATCAATTTTGTATCGATGAAAACTTTCTTTTTCTAAAGGAAACTTTTATTTAATTAAATTTAAAAGAACATTTTATGATCCCTGGAGTTCAATGTAAACCAAAATATTAAGTGAAACAACAAAAAGCTTGTTACAAGAAAATAAAAATATTCCTTTGAGAGAAGAATGCATCAAAGATCAGTGTGCACCAATTAATTGACAACCCAATTTCCTATTTACAACTAGTTACTTTGAGAAATTTGTGGATTATGATCAAAACATTATGCACAGGTACACCATTCAGAGTCCCCAAAAAGAATAAAGGAACTGTGATTCTTCTTAGGCACCCTTGTTTATCCTTGTCCCCCACCATCTTTGCTGGAGTGTAATGTAAGCACTGGACTTTGGATCATGGCCATTGATATGAATCCACCACCGACAAAGATTTCTAGACCAAGCTCCATTTGCTGCATCATTGAAATGTGGAATCAGGAAACAGTAAAACCTGTGACAGTGGATCACACCTTAAAAGCCACTCTTTCCAATTAGCTACTGTTTCTTTATGAACACAGGCTAAAGTAATAATTAAGTAAAATGCCTCATAGAGCCTTTGCACTCGGAGGCATAATAATGAATACAATAAGTCCCCAATGCAGCTTAGTAAACAAGGGCACTCTTGATTAGTTGAGTGTTTTTTGGGAGGGTGGATGGATTTATATTATATAGTACATTGTGCTAATCTTGTTGAGCTAAGGGAAATGCCCTGCTGAAAAATTAGAGGGCAAAACTATATTGGATTATATTATATTAAGATTTCTATCATTCTTCAAATAACCAAGTGCAGTTCATGTTGAATAGCATCATCTCATCATGACTTGCTCTTATATTTCCTCTGGGGTTTCAAATCAACCACAATCACAGTGATATTATCTTTGCTTCCTTTCTGAAGGGCACGGTTTGATAGGTATTCTGCTGCTGCTTGTGCAGCAGGATCAACTCCCTCTCCCCTTTCTGATGAGGGTTGTTCCAAGCCATTTTTCTTGTACCAGAGAACTATCCGTCGCCGGGCAAGGTCACAGACCTCCTCGTTTGACATAACATCCCACAGACCATCACTGGCCAGAATGAGACACTCGTCGTCTTTTGTCCTGGGAAGAAACCTAACTTCTGGTTCGGGAATAATCCATGGCTTCAAATATCTATCCCCTGAAAATCACAGCAAGGATAAGCAGAAATAATTTTGGTTGCTTAAACAACTGCATGGACTCCTAGTTGCATAGACATGTCAGCTGGTCCTGAACCTTTTGCATGACAATATTTTAACTTCCAAAACAAAAATGATGCTAATTTTGTGCATTGTAAGTTCAAATCTAAACAAAATTGGAGTACAAGGGTCCTCTTAAGAACTTTGGTGTAGTCTAGACTTTCAATAATTTTAATGCAGGGTCAAAATTTTGATATAGGGACACTATTACAAGTGGTGCCAAAACCACTAGCAAAAAGAGAATAATAATGTGCTAGCATAGTTTCTAATAAGATATACTCAACTTTTATAATAACAGATATTTACATAAAACAAAAGGTAGCAACTGTAGCCAATCAGATATACTCTTTATTAGAAATAAAAAAAAATAAAAAAAAAGAGGCCTTTACCTAAGTTAGGGTCCCAATTTATCTCATAAAGGAGCAGCATGAAAAGGAGAGAATGAGAGGAGGCACTAGAGCTAATACTTCAAAAATTGCCTCTACCAGCCTTTGGCCTCGTATAACAAAATATTTTGCCTGTACTAGTACATTTTCCACCACCTTATTATCTGAACAAGCAAAAATAATCATAATCTCTTACCAGACGCAAGTCTTCCTCTTATTTCAACTATACTAATAATATACAAGCACTTAGATCTGGACTCTGAACGTTTGAATGCAAACCGTTGATTTTACTTTCCTCCTGCAATCTTCTTTTGGCTTAGGCTTAACATAACCTTAAAAGAATGGTATTTTGATAGCCAAATATAAAGCATAGAGAAGCTTATTGCACCACAATTTGTAGCTTAGGTTCAACAAGATATACTTTCAATAATTGTTGCAGATTGACAGCAAAGGGCTATGCTCAGCAGTTCTAGAGAAAACAGGATGGAATGGGAAATTTTTCTTCCTACAATATAATACTGAAAAGATAAGTACACCTCATACAATTCAGATGATTAAGTATCTCCTCTCCCAAGTTTCAAATAGCTTACTCGTCAAAAGATGAATTGAGGATGCTCACCTATTCAGTATTACTGTTAGGCTAGGTATTGACATATTTCCAGTAAACCAACCAAATACAAAGGGGGTGCAACAATTAGCATCTGCTTTCTTCATTAGTAAAGTAAGATACTGATGACAAACGTATTGTGAGAAGGAAGCCCTTGTAAGTAACCACTCTTACTAAAAGATTTCTATGAAACTGAAACTAGTCCCCACAAGAGATACTGAAAATAAAGTAATTGATTAAAAAGTGCATACCGATAGACCTTGACATTGCAAGAACACCAAATACACGATGACCATTCCATTGAATCACTTTTCCTCCAGCTGCCTCAATTCTTGCATGTTCATCCGTTCGGTTAGGCTAACATATCACAACATGAATCACCTGTTAAAAATTTAAAATATTAAAGGAGATATATAACTATAAATGGAGTAACTTACTTTATGGTCCTCTGATAATGCAATGGGTTCTTTGCCGCGACATAGAACTGCTCTTGAATCACCACAATTTGCAACTATGATATGAGATGAAGAAATAACAGCAACAACAGCAGTGGAGCCGACAGTTTCTGGGGCAACAGGTTCATTATCAACTTTCCCTCCAACTTCAGCATCAACCTTTAGGAAACAATTGGTGAAAGCTTTTTTCCACTGATCTTGACAACCATCCTTCATACTTCCACTGATTAGAGTTTCCTTGAAAAATTCTATTTCCTCAGCCAAAGCCTTGTGGATGCGATCTTGACAATACTTTGCGACCTGAATGAGGAAACCATGCACCAAAAGAAGGGTATTACAGATAAAGCTAAAATCATTGGACACAAGAATCATGACGATAAAGATCAAAATAGAATTTTACCTGAGAACCACCATGGCCATCATAGACTCCAAAGAAATGAGTCATCTGCTGATTAAAACACTTGTTTATTCCATCAAGCACCCGATCACCAATTAGCATCTGAATAGGAATTTTCAAAAATCGAGGCACAGTTGCAAGTGAATCTTCCATCTCAGGTCTTCTTCCGCACACAGATATGAATCCATAAAGTGGGGTATAATCCAATTCAAAAACACTCCGACCAACCATTCCACTCACCCCCTTTTCCTGGGGCAACTGATGAAGAACAACGTCAGAAGGATTAGGGTCAGTTCTAATTCCATTCTCTTCTTCAAGGCTCACTGCCACAGCAAGAGGTTCAGTCGTAATATCTGTGTCAACGTTTGATTCCCCTAAATCAACTGCCTCGGCAACAATATTGACAGCACCAATGCTCTTATCTACATAAGCAGAACACGGTGTCCCGACATCAGAAATAGCATCAAAACAGAAGGACTCCTCTCCACACACACTACTGTTCTCACTGACTGCAGAAAGAGAACATGAGCTATCAACAACCTGGTCACCTTCCAATGACAATGAATCCTCCTCAATTTCATCGGCTAACACTTCATCACCAGCAACCAAAGTGCTTCCATTTTGGGATATCATATCTAACATAGGATTCTCTCCTTCTCTATCCTGTTTTGGTGGTATAACCTCAGTAATACCAGCTTCATCCTCCAAATTGCCACTCTCATCACAATCATCGGAACCTGCAACTGTCTTGGTGGAAACCTTAGTTACAGAATTAGATAACAACCCTGTATCCGCCATCAGCTTAAACCTAGATACATCCATGGGGGAAACTATGGTTGGGTTATCACAGACTGAACAACAATTACCTACTCTTAATGGCACTGCAACCACAAATGACATCTCCATTGAAATCCCTATCTAGGTAGGACAAAAAGTTACCCTCCCACCCCTCTGCTATCACAAAACCTGTCATACTTCAACTAAATTTGCACCTGCTTTTGAGATTGAATAGGATCTTAGAATGTGAAAGGGTGGCATTTTACATTCCTAATGAGCCCTACAAGACAAAAGGGGAAGCAAATTCAGGCGATGCAAAGCATGAACTACCTAAAAGGTTGTGAAAGTGAAATGGGGTACTCAGATCTGGTCAACATCAAAGCATCTCAACTTCCATTTTTGGAAATGTTAATCATAAATAGCTATGCCAATTGCCACAACACCCTTCTCAAGCTTTACAACTCCATCTAGCTTTGTCAACTCTAATAAGAGAAAGCCAGCCTGAAAACAATAAAACAAAAACAAAAACACAACCTTTTATCTGCATAATAACATATTACTCTAAACCCCACCAGTTAAAAAGAAACAAATTTCAAAAACAAAGACACCCCTTATCTCTAAGCACAAGAAAGAAGAAACTGGTCATGAGAAAGAAACCCAGAAAAGGTAAAGCCTCAAGAATCACAAGGAAACCCTAAAAAGATGACACCCTTTTCCACATACCACCATTAGTTGCCTGGATCTGAGGCAACGCAACGCATCACAGGCGCGCGCAAGCTCTAGTAGTAATAATAACAATATTAACATTAATTTAATAATTATTACTACTACAGAATCAATGAAGAAAAAGAAATCATAAGAAGTGAAAAGAAAAAAATTAGAAGAATGAAGAGTGAGTCACTACCTAATTTTGTCAACGATGTAGGGTCTCGTTATTTCTCTTCTCTCTCACACACACTCTTCTTTCTCTATCTTATTTCTTCTTCTAACCTTGACACCTGAAACCCATGGATTGAAAAAAAAAAAAAGGAACAAAGCATCATTAAACAACAAAAGCCACGCATTGCTGTTTATTTATTTATTTATTCTTCTGACCTATTAAACAATAACAGCTCAACTATGCACTATTACTTTAGTTTTATGATTTTTGACTTTGGGTGAACTCAAATTTTGTGTATTCGATTTAGAAAAAAATGGAAATTATCAATGCTTGCCACGTGGTTTTCATTCAGATTTACCAAATCATTACGAAAAAATGTATTGTACAACTTTAATTTCATACTGTTATAAAAAATATTTTTCTTTAAAAGAGACATATGCATAAGTTTATTTAAAACCAAATTGAACGAATATATCTTCATCATAAATTTGATAACATGATTAACTTTTGTAAGATATTTAAAAAAATAGTAAGTAGAAAATTTATTTATAGATAATCAATTATCATATAAATTTAATTTTGTGAGAATTAATTAAAAATATTTGTAATGTAGTTTTGAACCTTCGTTGAAGAACCTCCGGCGGTATGTTGAGATGGTATGACTAGAATAAATATTGTAGCAAAATATTATTTGTTTTGGAATTCAGAGTATCGTCACGATTTGTTCCTAGTATCTCGAAGGATTAAAGGTGTAAAGTGTATTTCCTGAACATACTTTCCAAAATACATTTTATAAATTTTGGATTTATTATTTTGGAAATTATAAAGATGCGTTCCAGAAAGAATATTTTAGAATTATTTTTTTCCTTTTGGAACTTCTATTTTGGAAATACCTTTTGTTTACAGAATCCTTATTCCAGAATAATCCAAAATTATCAAGGATAATCTTGTATAACATAGAATATAGGGGTGCAGAAAGAAAATTGTAGGCGTGCAGGAAGAAATACCCCTTAAATTTTTTAGTAAACCCATGTACACCCAAAATATTTGGCCCAATTTATAAATAATTGGGATTTTACTTCTTGCATCCCCATTTTTGAACTTGTACCTCCATATATTTAAAATGACTATTAACTTTCTGTATTAAAGTGATTTCTAGATTATCTGTTTTGAAATTTTTTCCGAAGCACTCATTTAAGAATTCATGAAATATATTCTAGAACATGTTTTCCAAGATAAGATTTTCAGAAAATTTTTCTTAAACGCATGAAATAAATTTTAGAACAAGATTTTCAGAATGTCTAGAATGTGTTTTCTATAGTAGTTTTCTAGAATAAGCTTTCTAAGAACACATGAAACGTGTTATAGAAAAAGCTTTCTAGAACAAGATTGTTTTTTGCTCTTTTTCTTCTAAGTGCAATCTCTTTCTCTTCTTCTTCTTCTTTTACAACAATAATGGTGGAACAACAATGCAGTAGTGACGACAACGATGATGTAGTGAGGGAGAGGCATACGGGACAATTTCAACCAATTTTGCGGGTGCAGGTTATAAAATAGGGGTGGAGAAAGTAAAAGCCAATTAATTGAATATGGACCAAAATTATGTTTGCCAAGATTCTCGTTGATAAAAGGAGTAGACGGTTTCTTCCTATACCTCCATAAGTTCTGCAACCACTCCATACAAAATGTGAAAATACCTTTTTATCCTTCTTATGCCACCTCCATAGAGTAATTTCTGGATTATGTAATTCAGACACGCATTTGAAAAAAGACTTTCAGATTACATAATTCGAAAACTAATAATGCATCTGAAAAAAGGTTTCCGAATTATGTAATCTAGAAGCTAATTACGAATTTGAAAAAAAAAATTACAGAGTATGTAATCTAGAATATTATAAAGGAGTATTTTTGGAAATATAAAAATTTATAAAGATGAGAGAAGAGTATATGGAGGTGCGGGAAGAAACAGCCGAAGGAGTAACATCATGGTCATAGAAAGTGGTCCAACCAAAGTTTATTTATTTATAATACTTCTTGCATGAACATATTATTTATAAATATATTTAAAAACTTAAAGTGATTTAACGAATAACAAGATCACCTTCTCTATACTACTATTCATTTAAACCAAGTTAAATCTTTAATTAATTGTAATTATAAATGGTGTTTAGATAAATTTCTCTATAAATAATTATAAGACAACCTTATAATTTATGCTTGTAATTTATAGATTTTTTTCTTTATTAGTGTCTTTTTTTTCACCACATATATAAAAATTAAGCAATATTGTTTGTCTTTTTAATAAACAATATCATGTCATATGTTTTAACAATAAATTTTGTTAAACAAAATTTCAAATAATTTTTAAAAGCAATGACGCAAATGTACAAATAAAAAAGACTTTGTTAAAATGATAAAATTCACTTTAAAGGTCTATACATTTAAGAAAACTAGTCTCGTGATTTTCGGTTGTGAGAAAACGTTATTTTTAAAAAAAACATTATGACACGATGAAATATAATGAGAATTAATAAAAAATCTATTTAATTTGAGTTTGTCTAATACACACCAAATAAAAATGGGATAATTTAATCTTCTTCTATTATTTACTTCTATTTTTAATCAGAACCTGGGTTTATTTCATTTTCTTATAACATCTCAAAACAAGGGAATTTATTTTTTTCAGCTAAAAACAAAGCAATGAAATTTTTATTATATTTTTTTCATTCTATTTTAACGAATTCCACTTTATTTTGCCTTAGAAAGACTCTTTCAGCATTCTCAACTCTAATAATCAAAAGTTTGTTTAATTTACCATTTCAAACATTATTTGATTGAATTAATAATGAGCTACTTTGGGTATAACTTTTTTTTTTCAAACACACCATTATTATTTTTTGTTTCATCTTGGAGAAGTAGTAATGTTATGATTTTTTTTCTTAAACAAGCAAATAAAAAAGTGCATGTAATTAAGGCTTCAAAGGAACATCATTGAAATTTGATCAAACAAGCAAACCTATCTTTCTAAAGTTCATTAATGGTTGATCATTTTCATTTGATCTAAGAAAACTTGCTGCGTATTTGGAGTTTCCTTTTTCATTTTGTTTTGTTTCTGTGGTGAATTAGTTTTTTTTTAATGCAATAGTTGAACTTGATTTGCTCATTTTTTATATAGTTATGATTTATTTATTTTATTTAGCTACTGGATACATGTAGTGAGTATAGATATTTTTTAAAAGTAATATTGAAACATATAAAATACTTTGAAACATATAAAATACTTTTTGTTTGTGATCATTTATTTTTTTTATAAGATTGTTAATAAATAAATCTTCTTTTATTTTTTAAAGCAGATACTGGGTTTAGTAAGAACCATTGGAGTAAGATTAAATGATTTTATGGAAAGAAGATTAATTTTGTAAAATTGTTTTACTATTTTTTTCTGTTCTCGTATGTGTAAAAAGAAATTAAAATCACACAAAGTACGAAACAGAGAAAGATTTGCCCTTCTCTCTATTCGAAAGTTCCACACCAAATAAGAAAAACAATATATAATTTTGTTACTGAAACAACTTCATTAGTGTAAGAAATAGCATGGAGGGAAAGAGATACAGAAAGCAAAAGGAAGTTGTATGAGGGAGAAAAGAAAAATACAAGACTTTCTAAAGTGCATCACACATGATAAGAGAGTAGTTATTAACTAATGGTTGGATTGGAACAACCATTAGTTTATCACTAAAGAGCAGATAAAGGCTTGGGAAGTATATCATCAATTTGAGTGATTTCATAAGTGATTTCAGAATATGAGTAAGGTTAAGTTGCTTCTGCTGAATGGAATAACGTACAAAGTGAAGATTATAAATCAAAATGTTTGGTCTTGGAGTGCATGACAAGATAAGCAGCAAGAAGAGTAGCTCCAAGATTTTTAGTATATATGGATGGAGGTGTAATTTAAATACATAACTCATGAAGCAGATTGGTTGTCCACTTGATTTCTGTTAGGGCAGCTACGATATTCAACTTCGGTAGTGTTTCGTGAGACTACCTTTTTCTTGTTGGATGCCCAAGTTATAAGATTGTTTCCAAGAAAAACTATATACCCAGTGGTCAATTTTTATCATCTGGATCTAAACCCAAATTAGTATCAACGTAGGCTTGAATATTAAGTTGGGAAGACTGGTGAAGGAGAAGACCATGAGTCTGAGAACCTGGGATTGTGCATAAATTAGCATACTATTGACATTGTATGAGAGTTCAAGAAGTGTGATAAGAAGATATTAAAAGGAGCATAAAGCGGTATAGCGAAGCATTGTCAAAAGTTGTAGTGCCATCCTGAGATAGACGAGTAGAAGAAACCATGGGTATAGCCTAAGATCTTGACAAAGTCATGCTTGATTTATGTAAAAGATCTTTAATATATTTATTATGCGAAAGATGAAGAGAACCATCAGCTATCCACAAGGTTTCTACACCAAGGAAGTAATAAAGATTGCCAAGGTCTTTCAAGCCAAAATGCTTTTGGAAAGAGTGTATAAGAGACTTGATAGCAACATATGAACTTCCTATCCACATAAATGAGCACAAACAAAGTAACATTATTTTGAGACTTAATGAATAACGAAGAAGAATCAGATTTAGTAGATGAAAATCCAAAAGAAGAAAGAACAATACTTAACTTCTGAAACCATGATCTTGGGGCTTTTTTAGGCCATAAATTGCATTGTGTAACTTACAAACAAGATTGGAGTTTGCATATTCAAAACCAGGGGGTTGAAACATGAAGACGTTTTCTTGCAAATCACCATGAATAAAAGCATTATTAATGTTTATTTGATTAATAAGCCAATTATATGATAAAGCCAGAGTTAGAAAATTGTGTATTGTAGTTGGTTTGACTACAGGACTAAATGTTTCACAATAATCTTAACCTTTCAAGTTGATGAAAACCTTTGGCAACCAACCTCGCTTAGTGTCTGCGTGAGGTTCCATCAAGATTGTATTTATTTTTAAAAACCCACTTGCAACAAATAGGTTGAATGCCAGGAGGTAAAGTAGTGAAGGACCATGTTTGATTTTCACATAGAGCTTTGTATTCTTCATGCATGACAACATACCAGTGAAGTTGTTAAAGAGCATCTTTAACTATTGTGAGAATAGGAAAGGATATATAAATGTAGTGTAGGTTCTATAGGTTTGAATATGCCAAATTTCCTACGACTAATCATTGAATGATTGTTTTAATGAGAGTTGGAGACATGGGATCTGTAGAAGGGGTTAGAGATAGAGATACAAACAAAGGATGAGTTGTATCATTAGTGATATCAAAAGAAAGAGTAGCAGTAAAAGACGGTATTAAAGCAAGAGTTTATGGATGAGTAGAGATCATATAAGGATTAGTAGAAGAAAATATAGTAGAAAAATGTGATATAAAGGGGATAACATTTTCATTAAATAAAATATGATGATTAATATAAAGTTTATCCATCGATGATAAATGTTAGTAGCCTTTATGTGTAGGACTGTAACCAATAAGTATGTAGATAGTTGAACCAAAAACAAACTTATTTTTGTTATGAGAGATAAAGAAAGCAAAAGAAAATTGTATGAGAGAGAAAACAAGGAAAATAAAATGTGTTATTATGGATTGAAGGAAAAGAAATACAAGAATATTTTATTAAAAAATAACAAGTCATTGTTAACCGTTTTTTTTTTTGTTTGAAATGTTAAAAACATAAATCCATTTAAAGTGGAGGAAATAGTACATGTGGAAGACTTTAGTGCTGAGTCTCGTTGTCCTAAAAAGTGAAAAAAATGCACATAAAAGAGCTGATATTGAAATTCACAGCGGTTTTGGCAGTAAGAAAGGAATAAAAAGTATAGTGAAACTTCAATTTTAATCAGAAAAATAACACATAAAGAACCATACCTAACTTTTCCCTACCTATATGTTCCCATCACTTATAATAAGTTGGGTGAATATGAACATGACTAATACGAATGTATTGTTGGAAGTTTTATATAAAGAAGAATAAAGAATAAGCTAAATATATATAAGAAAAAAGGTTATAATTTTCTTTTTAAAATTTTGAGTAAAAATTAATGTCATACTCTTTTATACAAGTATATTTATAGTTCATTGCTGTCGAATCTTAGTTTTTCTTCTTAAAAAAATCCAACATATTATGAGAACTGATTATTCAATTTATGAAAGTAATATTGTGATATTATTTATTCAAGAGAGCCAAGTTATTGAGCTATCAGAAACAGAAAGAAGCTTCCATTTTTCAAAGCAAGCAAGGAAATTTGGAGGGTGGTAGATATGCAGCTCTGAATCTCAACGTTATCAGTCAAAAGAATTTGCCATAAAAGTCTTTCTTAGTATACCCAGTTGAAAAGGAACTATGAAAGATAATTAAATCTTACTGGTCAACAATTTAAACTAACCTGTTCCCAAGACCAAGATTGCGTAGAACTATGAAATAAGAATAATGCTGTTCACACACACTTTTCATCACATTTTCTTACTAGCATTTGCTCCTTTCATTTCTCTCTATTGCATCACACTTTTCTCTCTCCCTACTGTAAGAAGTGGTGTGTTGTGGTAAAAAAAATGGAACATGATATCGATATATTTTTCATCATGATTTGAAAATGATGCAGAAGTAGTAGTGTCAGTAAGCATCAGCATCAAACACTTGATAAAACTACCATCAGTTATTATACCATTTTCTTACATATCAATGTCAATAATGTCACCATCCCAATCAAAAATTGATCAGCATTGACTTTAATTACATAGGAAAACTACTCCTAACTAGTTTTGGTGTAGGTCCATCAGCAATGCATTTTTGTGGCTAACAGACAAGAAATACATGTATTAGACTGATAGAGGCTCCTCTCAGGATTATGATTATAATTTTAGGGTTGTGCACATCTACACTTTCGAGACCTCACTGGATTGGAGCTTTAACCATGCTAAGTTCCAATTCTTGGAACTTGTGTGTGAGATGCCACAAACTTTGTGTATGCAGAAAAAGAACATTGGTCAAGTATATGTATGATATCAAGTTAGCAACGAAACCATGGAAGAAAAGGAATGCTACAAAAGAATGTTTCTAATTTTATTATTCAATGTCTTATTTGGAAATTAAAGTATGGAATTGTGTTACAAATTCAGGATCTAACCCTGTGCAGACTATCATAGTATCATCACATATCTGTTGAAAGGGCCTATACATCTTTTACATACAAAGTCCCTTCAACAAACAATGACCAATGACTTGAACATGTCATAAACAAGCAAAAGAATCATGACCTCAAGCAGCAAAACGGTATGCATAATTTTATCAAACACAACCTTTCAGTTAAAGAAAAGAAGTGCCAGCCAAACCATGATGCAGAAGATTATGAGCAATTGCGTCCCTAGCCTTCATGGAGCTCATTGATCTCAAGGAAACTTCAGGCACCATCTCATCATCCATTAAATCAATCTTCAACTCAGGCTCAATCTTTTCCCCCTTCAACTCACATATATTATGCAGCACACAGCAAGCCCCAAGCACAACCGGCAAGTCCTGCAGCTTCACCTCGGTCCTCTTCTGCAGACAACTCCACCTCCCTTTCAACCTGGCAAAAGCATCCCTAGACACCTTCTGAACCTCCCCAATCTTCTCATTGAAAGCATGCTGAGTCCAAGTCAGATTCTGCTGACTATAAGGCACCAAAACCCAATCCATCAAAGGGTACCCCGAACTCCCTACAATCCAAACCCCCTTCAGAAGCCCCCCATTAGCCCTTTGAAAAAGAGCACTTTTTTCCAACACCTGATCATCAGGCATTGAACCCGGCCAACCAATGCAGACATCAGTGAACACCCCTCTGTGATCTACCACCCCCTGAACCGTAATACTATAAGAAGTCTTCTGATTCCTCTCAGTATGCCTCTTGTTGAAATAAGCAGCCACACTAATCTTAGGAGCTATGATAGGCACATGAGAAGTATACATAGAGCCCACCACATTAGGAATCCCAGAAACAGCCTCAAACTCACTCTTCACCCTCCTCAATGCACCCTCATCAGGCCAATTCAAGTACTTGTGCATAAGCACAGTCTTAATTGCAGTGCAAACCTCAAGCACCAACTTATGGCAAGTTGATATGCCCAATCCAAACCTCTTAGATACAATCCTAAGAGGGTCCCCAGTGGCCAATCTCCACAAACACACAGCCACCCTTTGCCTCACAGGAATAGCATTCCTCAAAGTGGTATCCTCCTTCACAATTGCAGAATTCAACTCCTCACATATCATATCAAAAGTTTCCCTTCCCATCCTAAAAGCCTTCCTAAACTCTTCCTCAGGAAAATCCTCTTTGTTACACTCATCCCACCACGCCCCTGAACGATCCTTCACCCACAACCTTCTCTGTGACCCCCCCGCACCAGATTTCGCCCCCTCAACACTCCCACCACCTTCACAACCCTCACTCTCACACGCTGCCACCGCCACCGCACGTGCCATTCCGCGTGACTTCTTCCTCTTCACCTTCTCAGATTCCTCCACGTGGCTGTAATAATCATCCAAATTGGAGTAATACTGAAGCATGGCCTTGGTTTTCTTCTTGTGGTTTGTTTCCAACGAAAACTTATCCTCCTCAGAGACCCTATTGTTCTGCTGCTGCTCAAGCTTCTCTTGCTCATCCAGCAACAGTATCGAGGTGAGGAGACCCTTCAGCTCCTCCTTCTTCTTCTTGCTCCTCCTGCTGTTACTCTCTCCAAGGTTGTTGTTGTTGCATGACCCATCATCACCGCCATCACCATCATCATCATCGTCCCCATCTAGGTTTTTTCTGCGGCGCTTTCTGGCCGTTGTGGAAGTGGCGTTGTTGTTTACGGCGTTGTTATTGCTGTTGGTATTGCTCATTTGATCAAAGGAAGACTGGAGCAAGGTGTAAAGGTAAGACAAGGATTCTGGGTCTGCAAACGTTGTTGTTGGGAGTTTCATAAAGACAAACAAAACAAAACGAAACACAAACACAAACACAGAAACAATGAATGAATGAATGAAAGAAAGTGAAGTAGAATTTAGCAATAACAGGGGATTGTGTTGAGTTTGGTGTGAAATTATTATTATTATTAATTTATATATATAGTTAAAAATTGTGTGAGGTGTGAACACAAGTTGTGGTGTGAACGCGGACATTGAAATCTTATAGAATGAACAGATGCCAGAAATATGAGTGTTCTTTAACTTCTTAATTAATTAAATAATTAATTAATTATTATTTTTATTATTAGATAATTGTTTGATTGATTAATCAGCGGAAATGAAGCGTATGATGGAACTTTGGACTTTCCGTTTTTGCGCCGATTTCTTTAATTGACAGATCGATTAGAGAGTGTTGCAAGTAAGCGAGTACATATCACAACTAATCATTTTTATTATTTATTTTAACTTTTTTTTACTTTTTAAATTTCAAAATATTTAATTTTTTTTTTTTTTAATTTTAGAAATAAGTTTGGAGATCTCATATAAAACCAATTTACTTTAATAGGGACAGTGATAGTTTACAAGTAATCAGTTTTTGTAAAAAATAGATTAAATTTAAACTTAATTTTAATATGACATTAAATTTTATTTTAGTAAAGTTTCATGATTTTATGTTATATTCGGTCAAATACCAAATTGTCTGCGTATATTTAGTTTCATTCACACTATGTATATACACTTCAAAATTTAAGAACGTCAACTAAAAATAAAATTATTATAAATAAATTTATTTTATAAGTCAATTTTATAAACAACACCTTTATATTCAAATATAAATATTTAATTTATATTAGCATTATCCTTTTATCATTTTTCACCACTTCTAGACTTAGAAAGGAAATGTGTATTTTTTTTTAATTTAGAAGAATAAAAACTAAATGGAGAAAAATAGTCAGTTTAGGAAATTTAAATGAAGTCAACAAAAAAATATTAAAGAGGGTGGGTGGGGTTTTCTTAAACAGAAGACACCTACTAATTTTTCTATTTTCTTTGCATGAAAAGCATTAAATATATCATTGAATGAACAAATATATATTTTATATTTTGAATGAACCACAACATTAATGGCAACCAAATAAAAAATGAAATTGCTATATTTGATAAGACTAGGAGAGAGAAATGATGAAAATTGTGCTAATTTAGGGTTAGGGTTAGGATTAGTGAGAAAAGAATGAGATGGGAATGAAAAATAGGGTTAAAGTGTGAACAGGATTTGGGATTGGAATTTTTTGAGATTGGATTTGGGTATGTCAGATATGTATGGTATATGACAGAGGCAGACTTGGAATTTTCTTAATTTATCTTTTTATTCTCTTCACTTTCTCTTCATTCATGGGATTCCCACATACAATGAACAAGATTAAACATTTTTTTTATCATGATATTTTTATTTTTTTCATGATTAATTGCTTTATAAAATCTCTTCTTTTAATTCACAAAGTTTAACCAATTTAAATTTGAAATACAGGTTAATAAAAATATTAAAAATGTAAAGCCAAACGCCCTAAATTAATAACAAAATTTTAATTTTTTTAGTTACTAATCTAAATTTTGACCGGTCAAACCTTTAGTTTTTATTGTCAGAAAATTAAATAATGACGTAATAACAATCATGGTCTTATTATGATATTGAGATATAATTTTATTTTATTTTAGATAAACTGTGTTTTTAATAGCTATTATTTCTTGGTTGTGTCAGAAACAAATAAACTTTTTTAATAATTAATGTATTAATTCTTAATATTAATATTTTTATTAAAGTTAATTCATTTTTGCTATAGAGGGAATCGAACCAAGTTAAAAGCATTAATATTAATGTATTAGATACATGTAAAAGGTGTTGAAATATTTTGTAGTGAGATTAGGGTTAATTTTTAGAATATTGAAGTTTTGGATCATGTGAGACCCAATCACAAAGGTATCCATAACAAAAGAAAAGTGGGGTAAGGCCACTAATTGAAGATAATTTTAAAATTTTCTAATTATCTAAATCTTTTAGATGATAAGATCTTCATGTACTTGCGTAGTTGGTTTATGTTTATTTATTCAAGAATGTAATGATAGTAATGATACATTGGTACAAGTGTTTATATATCTTTGATTTCCTAGTTGAAAGCTTATGAATAAATATTGTTATCTCAAATATTATTCCCTTATATGAAAAATATTTCTAATTATAGACAAAAAAAAAATTCATGAGTATGGTATCTTTAAAAAAAAGCTATTTTAAACAATATCTTTTCAGAAAAAAAATGTTCCACACATGAGGTAAATTATAACAAGACCTAATCAAATTTGAGTGCTCCACCTAATCAAATTTCAGTACTCCTTTTTTTTTCTATTTGCTTAAAAATATTTTTAATCAAAAAATATTTAAAATTTATATCAATTGGGTATAATAATGCAAATAAGATTTAGGTAATTTTTTTTGTTATAATATGAACTCAGTTAGGTTAACCTTTTGTTATGTTGTAGAGTTGGAAATAAGTAGGTTTTTTTTTTTATAAAGGTTGAAACACTTCTAAAATATATTTTTTAATTTAATTAGTTTTTTATTGATAAAAAATAATTTAAAATTTATATTTCTACTAAACAATCCATTGTAATTTTAAAATAAGAATTACATCAATAAACTAAATTATATTAGTGTCATTCTCAAAAATAGTTAATCTAAACACATTGAAAAGAAATTTGTTTGTAAAATTCAAACATTATAAATAAACAAAAACCTCACTTTAAATATGGTGATTGATGAAATGGAGGAATGTTTTACATTAACAATAAGAATGATTCTTCATCTAAATCTTGGACTCATTAGAAGCATTTATTAGTGAGGCATTGGTTTGGTTTAACCTTTAGCTAAAAAGTTGTGCTTGTTGAGAGTAGACAAAGTTATGGAAGTAGGCATGAACATGGAAGACTTTGACATTGAGCATGCATGTTCACACTTGAGATTGCCCTAGATGATGATGATGGGTCCTACACTTCCAAAGCATGATATCACAATTCAACAATATACGCTACTTTTGACCTTGTGTCTCTCTAGCCATAGCCCATTTAATAAGTAAGGTGCCAAAAGACATGAATGTGCTAACTCAATTTGCAATCTAAAAAAAATGCAAAAAGCACAATCTCATGTGCATGTAGGAAAATGATAGATGCTAAAAAAAAAAAGTCTCCTCATAAAAACCCCATTTCATAAACCAAAGGGGTTTGTTTGAAATGTTTAGGGTTTAGTGTAAAAGCAAATGGGTGATTCTTCAAAAGCAAAACATCTCAACCACTCTTCCTATGTTTTATATGTCTTTAATATCTAGACTCTTTCCTTAGAACAACATTTTTCACTAAATTGTGGAGAAGCATGGCTCTCACACACTCATTTGTTGGTATTTTAAAATTAATAATACTTAGTTTTACTTGTGATTTTATCCATTATTTAGTTGTTCTCACTTTGTTGTTTAATTGTACTTTCACTACAAGAAAATCATGAAATAGAAACCAATTTTAGAGAAAAAAATAATTAGTTGTTATAATAACTAAATTAGAAATCATTTTAGAAACTAAAAAAAAAAATTAGTTTCTAAATTAGTTTATATTATTGTTAAATAGTTTCTAAATTGTTATCTAATTAGCTACCGAAGTTTTAACTACCAATTATTTATTCTAAAATTGGTTTTTATTTTATGATTTTTTGTAGTGTTTGTGTGATTTTGTTCTTATTGTTATTTTAAATGTGTAAATCTAGTTTTTTTTTATTTGACATTTTTTAGGTTAACTTGACGATTAATATTTAATGAACATGTTGAGAAGGAAGTAGATGTGTGACTTTCATATTTAATAAAAAGTGTCACGTAAAATATTTCATTACATATTGAACGTTTTATTGGTGAATATATCAAAATGATAGAAAAACTAAATTGACGAGAAAAAATAAATAAAAGTATAACTAAATCTAACTCAATATTATTTTTACTTTGATAGAATCTGTAATAGACTAAATTTTGTGTGAAAAATAAATAGTAAAATTATTAATCTTAAAAAAGTAAAACAGTTATAAGTTAGTTTTGTTTAGACTAATAATTTAAAATTTCCAGTATGTATGGATTAAAACAGAAGAAATATTTATAAAACATAATAAATTAGAATACAGTAATTTAATTCAAAGATATTTCAGAAAAAGTAGGATTACATTAAAAAAAATGGAAATGCACGAACTTTACCAACTTTTCAAGAAATAAAAAAACGGAAAGTTTTTTGTTGAACTTTAAGGAAAAGAGGACAACAAATTAAAAGAGAAAGAATGTAAGTTTCGAAAACTAGAAAAAGAAAATATTTTAAAGATAAAGTGCTCCAATTATAAACAAAGTTTTCAGAAGAAATAAATACAAAAGACAAAAACACAAAAAAAAAAAACTAAAAAAAATTGATAATTGCATAACTGAAGAAACAAGAATGAATAACTAATTATCAAACATGAAGAAATTGTGTAAACTGCATTAAAACAGCATGTGAGTAAAAATAATCACACTTTGTCTGTATTTGACATTTTGTTCCGCTTTTTAAAAATTTAACACAATAAAGAGTTTTGAGATAAGATAATTGAGTTGTAGTGATTGAAAAAGTATTGAGAAGTTCATCACATAGTTATGGCTGTAGTAGAAGAATCAAAGAATTTTAAAAAGTTAAGTTCAAAAGTTTTAGGATTATTTAAAGTCATATGAATTGGTTGATTGAACACGTGATAAATGTCAAATATTTTTAATTTTCATATCAAATTAGACATAAAAATGAATGGATTGCATGTAAAATATCATTACAAGAATTGTTGGAGATCCCACATCGACTAGAGATGAAAATAATTTTTTTTTTATATAAATGGGTGCAAACCTCACCTTATAAGTTGGTTTTATAGGATTGAGTTAGACTTAAAGTTTATTTCTTAATAAGAATGTATTTTTTCCAATAATCATGTTTGACCCAAAAGGAGATAAGAAAATGCAAAAATTGAAGAAAACTTGCAGGAAAATGAAGAAATCAACAATAAACTAATCCAAACCGAAAATAGATATGAAGAAACTCCTCACTAAACTCTATAAATAAAGAGGTCCTAACCCTTCATTTGGAAATGGAAAACAATGTAATATTTCTTAAGTTGTTCTTTATGAATGCTTGTTTAAATTTAGTTTATATGACTTGATTGAATGTTTAATGTTTGATATGTAAGGAATCACTATTCATATCTTTTAGAACTTGAATGATATTGAGAAATACATTAATATTCTAAATTTTTTTCAAATAAACCAAATATGTCAATGAGAATAAAATTAAATATGCTTAAATGGTTAACTTAACTTCCATGAATCAACCAAAGATTTACACTAATATTTTCGTCAATGTTTCTCAAGAATCTAAACAATTTATTTACTTTAAGTTCAATTATAATCATATCCATAAATGTCATAATGTATTAGTTATGACTTAACAATTAATATCAAATTTATTAAAAGATATCTTACCACTATTGTTGAATTTGTTGCTGATTTAAAAGTTAAAAATGATAGTAGTACATATATTTTGTTATTCTCCATATGGAATTAGAGACCTAGTTTTTTTTCTTGACTTTTACCCACATTGACATACTCTTACCTCCTTTGTCGTTTTTTTCCTTAAAAAAATACGACATTGTCGCGTGGTGGTAGCATAGGGACCAATACATTCACTGCACAAAGCATAATAAAAAAATAGACAAAAGGTCAACAGAAGTATTTCTAAAAGCATCCCAAATGATACAGCTATCAAAATAACCCAATTAGATCAATTAACCTACCCACAAAATGAAATTAAAATGTTAGGTGCAAACCAGTTAGGAGTTAGTGACAAACTACCCAAATTCTTCTTTAACAAAAGACATAAAAAGGTCCCACAAAAATGTTAGTTTTAGATTTTTAAAAAGCTTACTTTAATTTGTAGTTCATATATTATTATTTGAGATTTTCATATTTTGGCTATCAAATTTTTTGAGTTTGCAAGTTGGTTGTTCAAAAACTTATATTTAATTAAATCTGTGATGAACTGTAATAAACCTTAGTGGTGATGAACTGTAATAAACCTTAGTGGTGATGAACTGTAATAAACCTTAGTGGTGATGAACTGTTAGGACCACGAAGTGCCACATGCCATTACAAGATTTCGAACTTTCACCATCAAACATTTAGCGCAGCACTATCAAACATCTGGTAGTCCAACATTGCAAAACCAATTGTTCCTAATCGAAATTGAAGCTTTCGTAAAAGAAAAAAGCGACATCTGGATGCAAATGTAAGGCGTGCTTTAGTGTTACACGTCAACGGAACTTCCACATCTTACTTTGTGATTGATTCATCAATAATTTGCATCATAACTGGTTGAAGTGACTTCAAATGAAATATTCGATTTTCCACAAACACTCACTAACATATAAAGCAAATCTCCACAAGCAAACTGATGGTCCCTAAATTTGTAAACGCTATCACATTAGCTCTTGAATTTAGAAGAATTTATAAAAAATATCTGAAAGTATAAATTGGCAATCACAGTACTTAATTTTTTAAAATATTACTCTAATAATAATATTCACATATACTTCAAGAAGGCTAAGTTTAAGGACTTGTTTAACATTCTAAAGACCTATTTAACATTTTCTTCTTCTGAAACTAAATTCGCAGCGCTTACCACTTTCAGGACTAAACTGACTCTAACCATTTTTAATGTGGCACGTCAACTTTACACGTTAACTATTAATACATATTTAGAAATGTGCTCCACTTAACAACTTAACAAAACAAATCACGTCAAATGGGTCTTCAATATAAAAGGTATGATTAGGAACTTCTACTATAAAGTGAAAAACCATTTGCATGATGCATTACCAAACATGCTATATTGGAATACCCACGACCATAATAATAGTTGAAGCTTAGTTCCCTAGAAAACAAAAACACAATTCAATGGATATCTTCGTAAATACATGCTCTAGAAGCTCCAAGTCCAACCCACCTCAACTTACATTAAATTCTGTCATCCAAGTAAAGTCTTCATCTGCAAAAAATTGTCAATTCCACAATAATACAACATCCTCCCGATTCCTAATATTAAAACAAAAACAACTGTGTTAAATCTACACAGTACATCTGTTAAGATTGGACAAAGATACAAACTCAATTAATGGATGAGGAGGCCTTCCATGAGTTCCTCGTTGGCTTTAATTGAAGGTAGGGAATTATCACTTGTACGGTAACCCTACATCTCAGTTCTCACTCACCAGTATCAGTGTCTGCTACATTCCTTAATGCATCAACTTTCTGCTCAGTTCCTATTATCAAAAGTTTCCTTTCCCAGCACAGCAGCAGTGACATGTTAACCTTCAAAACCAATCGACTTGTATATTTACATAGCCATGTTGGCACATGAGTGGTCAAGTAAGAGATCTCCCAGCCCACTCTCGTTCTCGTCTCTTTTGTTTGGCCATCATCCTATTAAACTTCTCTTTCCCCTTTTCCAGAAGTGGGTCGTGCACAACATAGTCATTTGGGTCCTCATTGCGTGACATGCGGTCCTGCACGTTTACAAGAAAATTACAGGCAATGTGTAAGGGAGTAAGAAAGGAGCGATGTGGTTTAAATCAGAAAGGAACTAGTTGCAGTTATAACATTATTGCAGATATCTTAGAGCATGGGTGTATTGATTTCAATAGAATTCTCTAATTTCAAAGATTTTCTTCACGTATGGATAAGCAATTTTCAGATTGTTTTTCTGACAACTGATAGGTGAAAATGTAAAGACAGGTAAAACACATAATTTGGATGGAAAATAAAATGATTTTGAAATCCACAGTTTACACAGCCCATCTAGATGAAATGCGAAGAGAAAGCTCACCTTGCCAGACTCGGGGTCAAATTTTAAACTGACACCTTTCCAGTCAGACAACTCACTGTTAACATCTCCAGATTTGCCTGCAGGGGGTGTCTCCTTTGCTGCTAAAGAACTCTTAAATTTTTGAAGTTTAGCCAGAACCTAAAGATAGAGATACAAACGGAACAATGTTACTCGTGAAAAGTACATGAAAACACAAGCATATTATAAAAATGGAACCCTTAAACGACTAAAAATTTAGAAAAAAAACATTAACCCCATGATCTGGAAAGTTCAGACATTAACAAATGTCCAATTAACTGTCAATCTTGTTTATCTAGAAATTTTGAGTCAACTACTCTTATCATCTCATAGTAAATTTATTAGTCAGGTTATCATTTCCTTTCAGTTACATTTTTATAGTCTAGAACGCTCAAGAACACAAGCCAGGAAAAATAATAATACAAAGGGAATAAGAAAACAGAAAATAAAATGTATATATAAAAAAATCAAAACATACTTCATCTTCGCGCCCCTGAAGTCGGCGTTTCTTCTGCTTCTGCAATTGTCTTCCTCTCTCAGTTTCATTTAATAGTTGCAGATCTGCATCTGCATTAGCCATTCGTTCAGCTCTTGCTTCAGATCCTACTCCCTTTTTCTTCATGGACAACTTTTCCACCTTTGGTTGATCCTCATCAGCACTGACAGCATTGGACCTAACAAGTAGACAGTCAACCACTTACTGAAGTTTAGACCATTTACAAAATGCTTTAATAACCACACAAGCCACAAAAAAAGCTTGCATACGAAGAAAATTCAATAGATACAAAAAATGTCTACTTGGAAATCCAAGCAAGCAAACTTCATAGGCAATAGAAAGCTAACTAGAAGCTACTTTAAAATATTCTTTGGCAGCTAATTGATAGATTATGTTTCTGCCTTAAATAAATGATAAACACTAGAAGTAGGGCTAGCAATTTTACAAGTGCCAGAACAAAATCAAGCACAGTAACCTGATTACAGTGGATTGCTCAGGATAATATTTAAGCAGAAATGTCAAAATCAGATAGATATCTGTATGAAGAAATATAGACATTTATAAAAATCTACACATATCCTGGGACTTTGGACTTGAAGAATTGAACTACAGGACTATTTAGTAAATATTATCCTTTTTGTATGAAATTAAGAAAAAGAAAACACGCAAGCACAATATGTTTTCATTGCACATGCATGGTTCCTAATGTGAACTTGATAGACAATGGAATATAAGAAGCTATAATATTATTAATTCCAGAATATCAGTGAGCTCAGTGGCTCTATAAGCAAGGAAAAAGACCTAGTGTCTAAACTGCCTCAAAAGGAGTGGTACCAGTAGATCCATGAAAAGTAGTAGTGTTATACCACAACTCAGCCCATGAGACCCAATATGACCAAGTTTTAAGTTGTTTTGAAGCAAAACACCGTAGGTATGTTCTAAACACCGATTCACTACCTCCATTTGACCATAGATCTTCGGATGATAAGAAGAGCTCATTTTTAAGGTTGTGCCCTGTAACCAAAACAACTCCTTCCAGAACAGACTGGTGAACAATGGATCCCTTCACAATAGATTGAGGTATGCCATGTAGTCGAACTACCTCCTTAGCAAATACCTCTGCTACCTTTTTAGAAGTATAAGGGTGTTTAAGTGGAATGAAGTGCCCATATTTGGACAACCTATCCACTACTATAAAAATCACATCATATCTTTTTGATTTTGGGAGTTCTGTGACAAAATCTATTGAAATATCCTCCCAATCCTAATCTGGAATGGGAAGTGGTTGTAATAATCCTGCAGGAGAAGCTGAATATTTTTGTCACTGACATACATCACATCCCTTGACAAAATCCTGCTATGCTTTCTTCATCCCGATCCAGTATAAATATCCAACCACCCTCCTATAGGTTCTTAAGGACCCAGAATGTGCCCCAGCAGGAGAGGAATGAAATTCTTCTAGCATGCCGGGTATTAGAGTAGAATTGGCTACTAAAACCAGCCTACCTTGGTACAACAACACTCCTTATTGAAAACTGAATCCTGGCCTGGAGTTCCCCTCTTGCTAGAGGTCGTGTATGACCTATTGCAAAAATGGATTAGATGCTACCTCTCTCTGTACGTTGTTGTGACAGATACTTGAGGCTCTTCTCTGAAACTCCTCCCCAATAAGTAGGGCCTCTAATGTTGGACAGCCTAAACCAAAGCCATTAGTTCCTTTTCATAAGCAGACTTGCTTAAATTATTTGGTGACAAGGCCTTACTAAAATAACCTATTGGTAGTCTATTATGCATCAGTACCGCTCCTATGGCTTTCCCATATGAATCACACTCTATCTCAAAAGGTTGAGAAAATTAGGCAATACTAACATAGGAGACTTAGTCATTACTTTTTTTAGCTCCTCAAATGCCCTATGGGTTGCAGGGGTCCAATGAAACCTTTCTTTCTTGGTCAACTCTGTTAAAGGTTTCACTATCTTCTCATACCCTTCAATGAACCTCCTATAGTACCCTGTTAGACCCAAAAATCCCCTTACTCCCTTGACGTTTCGGGGAATCGGCCAATCCAATACACTTTTAACCTTTGCTGGGTACACTGCTACACCTTGATAAAAAATTATATGGCCTAAATATTCCACCTTCTTACTTCTAAACACACACTTCTTCTTGTTGGCTACAAAACAATGTTCCTGTAATAATTTCAAAACTGTTGTCAAGTGCTCAAGTGTTCCTCCCACCCGTTGCTATATACCAGTATATCGTCAAAAAAAAAAAAACTAAAACAAATTTGCAGAGGTATGATTTGAACAATAAATTCATAGTCCATTGGAAAGTAGTCGGAGCATTGGTTAACCCAAACAGCATGACCAAATACCCTCATTCGTATCTAATGGTACCTGAACTTTAAATCCAATTTTCAGAAATAAGTTGTCCCATGTAACTCATCCAACAACTCCTCAACAATGGGAATCAGATACTTGTCCGGTACAGTCACCTTACTTAATTCCTTGTAGTCCACACACAATGGGCCCCACTCTCTTATTCTCTCCACTACTACTGGGCCACACTCTATTTCTCCTAGTGCAGACTTGCCATATTCCGGGCCTTTCAATTTTCTCAAGTATATTAGGCCCATAAGCATCTTGTTGAAGTCTACGAGTCCTATCAGAACTAAATGTGATATGCATCCTGCACAACCATCTAACAATTGCCTCTACGACTCTACCTTGGGTCCTCTTTGGCCACAAGTTCAATGGCTTTGTTGCCAACTATGCTATGAAGGGAATACAACATGTAAGGGGCCACAGGCTCCCCATAATGAGCTTAATCATATATCTTGTGTTTCACAACAATTTTTACAATTTAAAAGGGCTGAATTTTTTTTATCACATTATAAACCATCATTCAAAATATCCACATTGACACTATTGTGGCAACAACTAAAACATAGTCAGGTTCTAAATGTGCCCATAATAGAGTTTCAAAGATGGATAGTTTTACCTTGGTGCTGACGTATCATGATTCTCTGGAATCGACCTTCCTCCTCCTTGAGAAAACAATGATGTGAGTCTTAACAATACAATAAATATTTTGAATAAGAATAGTACATAAAAAGAAGGGAAATTATAAAATGTTCTAAGGAATCAACAGTTGAAATCTTAGTAAGCATAATGATTATTGCGTTCACAAATAAGACAAAACCTCGGCCATAGATTTATAAAATAAAAGATATCTCCATCCATTACCATTAATGATTACTGCATTCACGAATAAGACAAACTTCTGCCATAGATTTATAAAATAAAATACATTTCCATTAACATTATGATTAAATTAAATGCATCTTAGAATGTTATCATTTTATTTGCTCTTGTAATGCAAAATGTAGCAAACATTCCTCAAGTACGAAAAGGTATTCTATAATTTACACTCAACTTAAAGATCCACTATACTATAAGCAGTTGCAAAGTGTCTTCCTGCAACAATTAGCATCTTCTAACCATTTCGTCCCTTGTTAAGACTACCATTTTTATCCTACACGTTTAGTTTTTTTATTCCATTTGAAAGATGCCATGTCACTTCTACAACTTGATTCTTCCACACACTATGCCTTTCAAAATTTTCACTATTACATGTTTCTTATATTTGTATTGGTACAATAAGCATTACGAAAAGAGTGAAAGTTTAATTTCATACATCAATAGTATCTCATTCCTATGTTTAGTTTTCAAATTTACAAATGGGAATGGGAAGTAGGAAGTGGTCTAATTGCCAAATAATTTATCTTCTGTTGGGAATGAAGATGGAATAAACATAGTAGCCTGACAGTAACTGATAGCATAATGTCACAGCTATAAGATCATTGAACCTTGCATGAGAAGAACATGAAAGGCTTCCTAGATCAGAGGTTGAGATGTTACAACTTAGAAACTGCAATATATAATATATATTAAAGACAATTTGAAGTACCTTTTTGCAACTTGGACTTTGGAGGGAGATCACCCAACTCCTTCCGCTTTTTGAGTATCTGCATGCGCATTCTTGAATCAAAATCTGCTTCATCATCATCACTGGAATCAAGACGAGCAATGTTACCAGGTGCTGAATCTTTCTGAGGCTCTTCTTTCTTAGAGTTAAGTGTCTCCCTAACAGACAACTGCAGATCTCTTCTTGACGAACTCTGCAAAATAAATACAAGCATTTTATGTTTGTGACAATTTGATGTAACGTTTGTGTTGATAGTTTCCATTGAAATATGAACTTTCAGGTTGATATTATCAAATGACTATGTAACATAGGGACTTAGCAGCTGCAAATGATTAACAGATAAAGTACTAAAAATTGCAATTAGTATATGTACAAGGTGTCAGGTAAGAGTTCTAATATGGAAACAGAATAAATACTATAAGAAAGGTCTTATTACCAGTTCGCCATCAGGTGTTTCTTCCTTTAGAAGACGAGGATCGTTCAAGACATCGTGACTGCTCTTAATCTTTTGCTTCACCGATGCCAATTCCTTTTCATCTTCTTCAGCTTCTTCCCCAAATGAAAGCAAGTTCAATTTTCTGTGATTGAATTTACAAAGCAATAAGCAACAAGCTGCTTGGAAAGTAAACATTCTGCATTGGGTTCTAAGACATTTTTCTTCAATAGGAGGTTGAACTTACTTTACACCTTTCTTCTTCTGCTCTTTACTTTCAGCATCAACTCTAGCTTCAGTTTGTGATTTCTGGAGTGTTCTTGGAACAATATCTTCAAATGGATTCCATAACACCTAAAATAAGCATATTCAGATGACATTAGTGAGGATTAAATATCTGTTCACTGGACACAAACTTCAATGTTTTAGCAATACCAATCAAAAGCACAACGAACCTCAACTGATAAAATCTTTGGCGGATCTAAAGGCCGGTCATTCTTATCAGTTTCAACTTCACCTAGTCTCAAAAGATTATACATTGTATCTCCTGTCACCTGAAGTCAAATAACAATGAGAACATCCAATCATCCCTAAAAATTACAAACAGAGTTTTACTACAACATAACTGCATTTGGATTCTTTCAGGATTTTTTTCACTTGATAAATGTTTTCTATTTTCATTTTCTGTTTTCAATTTTACCTATTTCATTTTGTTGAATATCTCACATCGACTAGAGATAAGGACATTTCATAGTATATAAGTGGACTTTAAGCCCAATTCAACCTTAGAAACCAACTCATAAGAGGAGGTTTGCACTCACTTATATACTATGAAATGTCCTTATCTCTAATCGATGTAAGATCTTCAACACACTCCCCCATGCCGAGACACTCCAAGCCGGTTTTGTAAGATTAAGTTAGACTTAAAGTCCATTTCTTAATACATTTTGTTTTCACTTTGTTCCTATTTTCAAAAGTGTAGCAAAACGATGAACACGGCCTTTTATTGTTTTCAATTTTATTTTCTAATTTCAATGTTTCTTATACAAATCTTTGAAAACACAAAATAAAGCAAAAAAAATGTGACACTACATAATTAAAAGTGAAAACGGAAAATAAAAACAGAAATTGTTTACTTGAACAGAACTACTCGTACTTTTCCAAAAATTGTATGCTTGCGATCAAGCCAGTCACAACGGTCGAGAGTGATGAAAAACTGACTTCCATTGGAATTTGGAGATCCAGAACTTGCCATCGCAACTATTCCTCTGTGCTTGAATTTCAAACGAGAATGAAACTCATCAGCAAAAACACCACCATAAATGCTTTCACCTCCTACAACAACAACAACAACAGTAGCAACAACAACAACAACAAGACCATTAGTTTTTTTTTAAAAATCCACTGAAGAATCACAAACAAAACAGTATCCACAAGTCACATAAATCAGCTAGCAACAATAGAACAGAACAATTATGACTATAGTATGTATGGAAACTGGTGGATCACATTTAAAAAATCTTGCTAACCAGGAGCCTTAAAGCTACTCTCTGATGTGCTGGAAAAAACATGGTGGAACACTGTGGTTTCCTTAAATCACTGCAAAACCAAACACTTTTCAGGATGGAAAGTATCATAATTGATTTTGCCTCCTGTTAGTCATTATTTCATTAAAAAGACAATATTTGCTTACTGTTCAGCGAAAGTGAATTTGCCTCCAAACCTCAGCTCTACTAGAAATGATAAAAGGTAGCTTCTACATTAGATTGAAAAATTCTTTAGACTAACTTTTACATCAAACTTGCCTTCAAGATGAAAACGCATCCCAAAGCAACCTAAAGTTATTTCAAGTTAAAATCAATTATGAATCAAGAATTAAGGCTTTGTTTGGATGAGTTTCTCCATAAGTTCATTCTAAGAGAGAAAAATAAGGAAAAAACTTAAATTAGTTTATTTATAAGCTAAAATTAACTTATGCACATTTTACAAAGAAAAATTTAAAGAAGCTATATAGAGAACTTTTACAATTTATGCTTAAGTTAATTTTAGCTTACAAAAAAGCTAATTTGAATTTTTCCTCTTATTTTTCTTCTGTAGGAAGAACTTATGGAGAAACTCATCCAAACAAGTCTTCAACGTGCATACATTTAACTAAAATATGCTAGCTAATATTTCAATATTATTTCAAAGTGATTCCGACTAATCCAACCACAAATCTAAACACATTAAAGTGATAAAAAAAAGCAGCTTTTTCTTTAGATTGAAAAAATACAGTAAATTTTACATCAAACTTGATTTCAGAATAAAAACGCATCCAAATCAATTTAACCAGTAATATTTCAATGTGATCCTGAATTATCTAACACAATATATAAGCACACTTTAAAATGATAAAAAAATAGCTATTTGCTTTCGATTGAAAAAATTTACACTATTTTACATCAAACTTGTTTTCAGAATATAGACACAGACAAACATAAATCAAATTAACTAGTATTTCAAAACAATTCTGAATACTCTAATACAAATCCAAACACACATTAAAGTGATACTGCTTTAGATTGAAAACGTATACACTATGTATTGCATTTTACTTCAAACTAGCATTCAGGATAAAGCTCATCCAAACAGAACAATTCGCTCCAACTTCAATTTTAACTAAAACCCAGCCAATTTCCTAAAGCAAATTCATAGAAAATCAATTATGCAAACGCTCATTCATAGTTTTACAACCAATTACAGAAAAACGAAAGCAGAAAAGCGAGAATTAACTCACCGGTGCCGGAGGCGGTGGGATCGCCGGTTTGGACGAGGAAGTCCTTGATGACGCGGTGGAAGATGGTGTCGTCATAATAGTTTTCGAGGCAGAGCTGCACGAAGTTCCTCACGGCTTTCGGAGCCTCCTTCGGCCATAGCTCGATGTCCAAAGGCCCGCGCGTGGTGCTCAGTACCACTTTCCCCTTCGTCGGAGGTTCTAGAACGTAAACCGACGACATCTTCTACTGTTCCGATGGCGTAACTACCACCACCAACAACCACAACGACGATAACTCTGAGTGAGGGTTTTGGTTTTGTTTAGGATTTCAGAATCAAATCGGTTCTTTGTTCTTACCATTTCCCAATTCCGTTTTCTTATTATTTATTAATTTATTAAAAAATAATATAGTTTTTTAGCAAATTAGTTCCTCAATGAAATAGTAAGAATAATTTCTTTCGGAAAATAAATTAAAAATCAATTGCTAGGGTATTTTCGATTATAGTTTATTAAAAGGCTCTTTTAAATAAAAAAATCTTTGAATTTAAAAAGTAATGGTAAAAAAAGAGTGACTTTTTAAAAAAATTTAAAATGTTTTATAGTTAAAATTTTGTAATTTGAATTTTAAAGAATTTATAAAATACAAAATCATAATAATTGAAATTTATATTATTTTATAAATTTAAAGAACTTAAATATTTTATGTATTTAAAGAAGCAAATTATAAATATATAATTTTATGATAAAATATATTCCTATTATCTTATTTAGTAAATCAAAATTTAATGTTAATATTACTATAAATCATCTAAAAAAATTATACTAATTATTAAAAAATAGTAAATTGATATTTATTTTCTTGTGAATTTTTCATTATAAATAATAATTCATAATGATAAAAATAAAAATAATTAAAAATAGTTAGTTATTGAGTGTTTTTTATAAAAAAAACTAAAAAGTTCAGGTTTTGGGAAAATAAAGAATACATTTTAATCACTACCCAAAATACAAGAAACATTTTTAGATTGTGCTAAAAGAATTTTTTTAATTTCTTTATATAAAATAATATGTTAATTATAATTTCTTTTGTATTTAGGTCATATATTTTCTTTAAAAACTCGTGATTTTGCTCTAATTCTAAAAATTGTATATTTTTAATTTTCGTTTCTTCTATTTTCTACCAATTAAACATTAAATTTACCATATACATTAAGATATCATTAAAAAAAATATTTATCCAATTAATTTTTTTTTTAAAAATAATATATATGTAAAATTAAATATCATATTAAAATCATGCATTTCTAAAATAATTATAGTTTGTTAAGTTCATATGAAAAAGTTATATTAGATACACAATGAAAATATATTATGGGTCATTCGATAACGGTCCGATATTAAGAAGTGTACTTTAAGTCTAATTCAACTACATAAAACTGTTTGTCTCCACTTATATACAATAAAATATTTTCATCTCTAGTATGTAGCAACAAAATATTTTAAAAAATAGGCTCTGAATTGTTATACAAAAAATCATTCTTTATTTATTAAATAATTTTATCTTTTTAAAATTTAAAAACATTGTGTTTTTTAGTTTAATTATTTATCTGTTTCACGTGTTTCACGGATATATTGAGTACAATAAAAAGTAACCAGAAATAAAGTAATACAAACCAACTTGAATTTTAAGTATGGTAACTTCTCTAGTTCTTTGAGTTTTTCTCTTTTCTTCTTTCCAGTAAGTTTGATTCATGTCCTCTAGGTTGGATTAATTTGGACTAATTACTTTTATTAAATTAAGTCATTATAATATTTTAATTGTTAAGTGTTGTTTTCATCAAGTTATTTGAATCTTCTATATGTTATTTAGAAGGTTCAAAAGATTCTATCAAAAACATTTCTTACTTAGTAAAGTTATCTCTAAATAAAGGAAACATACTTAATTTACTATTTGGAAAAAAGACTCAAAAAATTGATTATTAGAGCAAAATTGATAATGATTTTGATATTGAATTGTTGTTTTGAAATGTTGAAAAACTAATTAAAATTAAATTTATGTGCTTTATTAGAAATGGGAAGGTGCTATTATGCAATTATAGAAATTGGTTGGATGATTCGTTCTATAATGATGAAGATGTTATTAGGTTTTGAATGACCAAATTAAGTAAACCTAACTACTTTTTAAGTACAATATGTACCCATATTTTAGGATCATGCACTATAAAATATATGGTAAAGTTAGAATATAGATTGTATGTTTATTTGAATGAAATTGTTGTGTTAGTGTGTTGTGATGTGTTATGTTAAGATATATATGAATGATGGGTGAATAAATAATCTTTCAAATCTAATTCTCATTAATTAATATAGTTTTTTTAAGATAATCTGTTATTTTAATAATAACAAATAATACTATTTTTTATAAGCACTTGACAGAACTTCAAATCCCAAGCCAAAAGAAAACCAACACAAGAACTCTTAAAAGTTTTAAAGAAAAACTTTCAAAACTAAGCTCACATGAAAACCTCAATAAAAATCACTTGAAAACTGTATGCACTTTGTAGTTGTAAGGGATGATTTGAACTGTGATAAATCTTTCTTTTTATAGAATTCAAATCAAAACAATTTTCTCATAACATTTTTTAAAATTGTTATAAAATAACATATTAAAGCTTGAAAGAACATATTGTATTTTGAAAAAACACTTGGTGGTAACATAACCTACCTATGATCAGTTGAAAACTGAATATGTGAACAAAATTGAATTTTGGAGACAAAACTGAATTTTGAAAAATCAAAACAGTTTTGGTGCAGTGCAAATGAATCAATTGCTTTATCAAACAACAGATTAAATTTTTGTGCAACAATTTTGAAAAACTTGAGCATATTTTTAAAACTTCTTTTAAAAGATTCTTGTGTTAAGTTCATCTCCATGGTTATAAGAATGAGGTTGGATCAAAATACAAAAGGCTACTTAAACAACTCAATCCTAACTAAGACCATGATATACAATTTTTATACATCTTCAAACATATTTTCTTCATCAAACACTTCTTCATAAAGGTTAAGTAGAATCTTCACTTATCCTCAACACATATGTCCTTCCATTTTTTGCATGCAACTGAATAACTTTAAACACAAATGTAACTTATATTCTTCAATTTTAGTTGGAGAGTTTTATCTTTACATGAAACCTAAGAAGTTCAAACTAAACTTGCAATAAAAGATTATCCTACCAAAATCTTTAGAAAGTAATGAACTCTATTTCAATTTCACTAAGTAAGTTTATCTAAATAGCTTCCTAAAAGAAGAAGAACCAAAGGCCCCACAACAATAAATAAAAATCACTAACTCTGAGCCAATTGTATAGGAACACATAAGCCCAAATTATACATATATCCATTTTAATATAGTTATAAATATCTTTAGTCAGGACATATTAAAGGATTCTATATTGGAATTATGTATACCACTGTGTGGGTTGTAATTTTCTGTTATTCCTTTTTGTTTTTTTATCTTTTCAATAGGATGTATATATACTTTGTATTGTTTTCATTAATACACAATGAAAAATCATTCTCTTAATTATTTATTTTGAGCCTTCTCTGTTTTTTTGCTTTTTTTCTTCTACTTCCCTTATCTCAATTTTACATTCTCGAGAATTATTAGCTTGGACAAGAAAAAACATCCTACACTTTTAAGAACGATGAACTTGTTTAGCTAAGGTGGTTTCTCGAGTCTTCCAACTATATTGTGGTATATGAATTTTTTGAAAATATCAAGATTGAAAAATAAATAAAAATATATAAATGTAGATTTTTTTTTAAAAAAAAGAGAGTATTTTTTGCATGCAAGTGATAGAATGACAAAAAGAAAAGATATTCCAAGTTCATTTTTCATAGTCTCTTCGAAAAACCAAAAAACTACTAATACTTATCGTAAAATTAAGATAGATTGACCTACAAACTCTAATATAAAAAAATAGATGAATATGAATAATTGATATAATTAGGATTGACCATCATACAAAAAATTTAGTGGTAGTTGATAAATTAATACTATATATATATATAACTTATTTATTTGTGTCCCAATCCATATCGAAACCAATTTTCTCAAGACTTCTAGTGATAGTATGAACTAATAATTTATTTACAGCAACAAAAAATATTCCAATAATGAAAAAGAAAAAAAGAAGGTTGTGGTGTTTTAGGGTCAAAGGCTAAAAAACGTAAGGATGAGGTTGAAAGCATGGTGTGTTGGAGTGAGGATGTTGGAAAAGATTGCTCCGGGGAAAATGTGGGAAAGCGTGGGCTTTCACATTTCCATCTTCACACCCCAAAACACAAGGACCCACCATAACCCAGAGCCTGTCTCCTCTCCCGTCGTCCTCCTCCTAGCTTCTCGCCTCGGAGCAGGAGGTGGCAGACCCCGGCCATAACCACAACGACGGCGATGTCTTCTCATGGTGGCGCAGCCACATCACAACTGTTCAATGTAACCATGGTGGCGGTTGACAAGGGCAAGAGCAGTGGCCACGCCTTTCGATGGACCTTAAAAAACATAGACAACCCCGTCATCATCGCAGTCCATGTCAAACACAAAAACATTCCTCATCGTAGGTACCCTCTTGCATAATTAACTTGTCTTCTTTCTTTCTCATTCCATCTACAACGTTTCGATCAACATGATCCTTTTCGACCCAACAAGAAAAACACAAAACAAGAGGTTTTTCAGCCTTGTCCCATATAACTGTGAATGAAACCTAAACCAGATACTTTGACAGATGTTTTTACGTGTTAAGAACCCTTTCTATGACATGAATAGTTTTCTTTATAAAAACTATGAGTGCTTAGGTTTCAAGGTATGATATTATATATTGTTTTCGTAGAAATGTTATATATCTTTATTTATATATTAATTACCATGGACATGTTTGGTTCATACTTTCTTCCTATCAAAATGATCTGCAACCCATGATGTTGATAACTTTCTTTATCGATGATTTAATTTTAAAAATGGAAAACTAAATTATTAATATATTTAGTTGTCAAATAATTGTTTCTTTATTGGGTAGGCAAAATATCAATGTTGAATGTAATATTTCCAAACTCACATTTTAAGAATTCTTTGTCATGTTATGTTAAACTAAACATCAAAATAATTTTATTGGTAAATCTAAAACTTAAGCTTTTTTATGCTTTGGCAAGCTAAAGTTAATTTATATTTAAATTATATTTTCATAGACAAGTTAATACTAGAGTTTCTATTCATTAGTTAATAGGGAATTTGTTTTCTTTAAATAAATGTTTATAAACAAAATTATTCAGCCAAAGTTTAAAATTTTACCTGAATCTTCCTGGTGATATATATATATATGATGGCTTTGTTGGTGTTCTTATATTGTTTAACTATCATAATGTTATAATTATGCGTGCAGAGGGCACCAATGTTTTTCCTCCCACCGAAGACGAAGTAGCCAATGTTTTCAACCCCATACGTCAATTGTGTCAAAACAACAACGTATGTAATTCATATCTTAGTTGAAATTAATCAATTTACTTGTTTAATTTCATTATTTTTGTCGTTGGTGATAGTTGAAACTAAGTTTGAAGTGATAAAGATGTTGCACATTGTTAACTCAGGTTAAGTTGAAAGAAGCTGTAATCGATGACAGTGAGGTTGTGAGAGGAATAGTGGAATATGCAAAGAAAAATCGCGTGAATACTATAGTCATTGGAGCAGCCCACTCTAACAAGAATACTTTGGCAAGGACTCTTTACCTGAGGAGTGGAAGCAAGTTAAGTGTTAATTCAAACATTACTTACCAATTTTTAGTCATCTTAAGGCCTTTGCATGACAATTTTGTGTTTTCTTTGCATGTACAAATGTTATGCAATGTGTTAAAGTTTCTTAATGTGGTGGCTGTCTCAGAAAATTAAAAGGCCTTGTGCCAACAGGCGTAATGAAATCAGCACCAGATCATAGTTCAGTGTATGTGATTTCAAAAGGGAAGATACTGGGAGCTCGACCAGCAATACGACCAATGGTAAACATGGTTACACCACCAAGTGAAAATGGAATAAGGTGCCACACAATGAAATTTTATCAGTACCTTTCAGATTTCCATGCATATCCCATGATGAAATATACAATAATTTGTCAGAAAATAGGTTGTGTACTCAAAACGTGGAACAATTACACTGTTCTTTACATAGTGAGTGTATTGTCATAGATTCATAGTTTATGTAATGTGCAAAGAACTTTTATACTGTTGTCCAATTGAAAACCATGGTGTATGGTAAGTTGATGGACTTTTACAGTGATTGTCTTAAAAGTCATATCAACAGTGATTTCTGATATCATATTAACATTTCCGATGGATTGATAATGTAAAATGCAAAAAAATTAAACTCTAAGCAAAAAGAGTCTTAAATCTTTTTCATATTTTGGTTGGCTACAGTGAGAACAGGGCAAATGCACATAGAACTGGGAGCACCAATGGAAGATCAGAAAGATCACCTCTACTTGAAATGCCAAGGTCTTCTTCAGTTGGTCAATCAACGGATCGCAGGTTACTATTTTGTCGCAGCACAGGTGAAAGTGACTCTTCAAGGTCACACAAGTTAGGGTCAGCAGCAGATGGAACTAAAAAAGAGTACGATTCAGACTCTCCATCAGATTCTCAATTCACAGTATGTGTCCAAGAAAACAAAAGCTTATCATGAATTGGATTGTTTTTGTTGTATAACCAGAACTACTAAGTAGTCAAATCAATATGGTAAAATTAAGTGGTAGAAAATTTTACTATGTTACTTCATTCCAGGCAGAGATGGAAAGTGAGATGAAAAGGCTGAGGCTCAAACTGAAGCAAACTATGGACTTGTACAATTCAGCTTGCAAAGAAACAGTGTCAACCCAAAGCAAGGTGAAGTAAATTATGTGATCACTCTGCATCATGCATAGGCAAAAACTAGCCTTAAAATGATTTACACTTTGATGAAATCAACGAAGTGTTAAATGAAATTACTTAAAGGGTGTTATGTAATGTATACATTGGCACTTGGCAGGATAAAGAGATTAACCAACGGAAACTGGACGAGGAACGTATAGCTGAGGTGGCTAAGTTGTCTAAAGAGGCAGCTCTTGCAATGGCAGAAAAGGAGAAATTTAAAGCCAGAGCTGCATTGGAAGCAGCTGAGGAAGCCATTAAGATGGTTGAAAAGGAAGCACAGAGAAGATTTCATGCAGAGATGAAGGCCAGAAGAGAGGCACATGAAAAGGATAGAGCATTGAATCAGTTGGCATGCAGGGATATTCGATGCAGAAAATACACTATAAACGATGTTGAAGGGGCCACTAGAAAGTTCTGCCAAACATTGAAAATAGGTGAAGGTGGATATGGACCTGTGTTTAAAGGCCAACTTGATCACACCCAAGTAGCAATCAAAATTTTGAACCCTGATGCTACCCATGGCAGGAGGCAGTTCCAACAAGAGGTAGCATATATGTGTACTGTTCGTTTACAATATACCAATTTTCTCTAACTTGCTCTCTTAATGTTTTTGGAATCTACCATGAAGTTAACATTTTACTCTGCATATTCTGATCATTATGCTTTGCATGTCAAATTCCAAGTGGCTCTCCTTAGAAGAGTAACATGTATCAAAACAATTGACTTCTCTTTCTCAAAACACTGATTCTCTTCCATAACTTTTGTTATCTGACTTCAACAATAATATGTTTAGAATTTAATTGGAATGTAGTAACAATCAGGTGTAAGATCACTATACACATCAGTGCATAATTTTCCTTCTCACATGTGTAGGTTGAGGTATTATGCAGCATAAGGCATCCAAACATGGTTCTCCTCATTGGTGCATGTCCTGAATATGGATGTTTAGTGTATGAGTACTTAGAGAATGGTAGCTTAGAAGATAGATTATTGATGAAAAATGATAGTCCTCCAATTCCATGGTGGAAACGTTTTGAAATAGCTGCTGAGATTGCAACTGCGCTTCTTTTCCTTCACCAAACAAAGCCAGAACCAATTGTGCACAGGGACCTCAAACCTGCCAACATTCTCTTGGACAAGAATTTTGTGAGCAAAATTAGTGATGTTGGTCTTGCAAGACTAGTGCCAGCTTCTGTGGCCGATTCTGTCACACAATATCACTTGACTGCTGCTGCAGGAACCTTTTGTTACATTGACCCTGAGTACCAACAATCTGGGATGCTAACAACAAAATCAGACGTATATTCATTGGGGATAATGCTTCTACAAATCATCACAGCCAAGCCTCCAATGGGGCTTGCTCACCATGTTATGAGGGCCATTCAAGAGGGAACATTTTCAGAAATGCTTGATCCTGTGATCACTAATTGGCCCCTTGAAGAGACTCTTGAATTTGGCAAACTCTCATTGAGTTGTGCAGAGCTCAGCAAAAGAGACAGGCCTGATCTTGCAACTGAGATAGTGCCAAAGCTTAACCATTTGAGGGACTTTGGGTTAGCATCACAATCATAGTCACCATCAACTACAAGTAGTGCACCATCAAATCCATAAAATAGGTTCACCTGCCATGTTATTTTGTGTAGAAACATTTACTCACTCAACTTCTTTGCAACACTCATTGTTGTGTTGTGAATGCAAGTTTCCACCAATTTTCTTGTAATGGACGAGTTCCCATAATCCAAATAGATGATGCCTAAACCCCAAAATTCCCTTGCAAATGATCATAAACATAAATTGTAAACAACATCAATGCATTATGTATGTAAAAATATCTAAAATGATATTAAATTGTTGTTAATATGATTTTTATGGTAGTTACTTTAACAATCTCATCTTACATTATTGTTATAGAAAGAGTTAAGTAAAAATAATGAATTAGTTCAAATCTCATTTACTTGTAACAAGATTTTATTATTGTTCCTAATACAAACAAATTACGTTTAATTATATTTTTTGGGGTTTTTATTTATTTTTTAAATGGGAGAAGGTGCTTGTTCGCCTTTTTGTTTTTATTTTTATTTTATTTTATTTGATTTAAACTGTAATTACTTATTTTTTTTACATAGATTTGATTTAGTCTTTTCATAGTTTTAAACTATTTTTTTGAATGATTATGAGACCCAATGAAAAGTTTTTTTTTTTTTATCCTTTCTATTTTCTTCATCACAATTGTCGACAAAAAAAAAACAGACATATAGAATAACGATAAGAAGGTAAAGAAAAAATTTATAAGACATAATCTACCAGGAAAAGAAATTTTCCTTTCCATAAACTCAATCTTTTTTGAAATTTACTAAGCACCCTTTTCCAAAAAGCATGTCTCTTATGATTAGTATCTAACTTAGTAAATATAATAATTAATTTTTTTTATCTAAATTCATTGTTATGTTTAATGATGCAATATTAATATAAACCGTTTTATAGTTTTATAATCCTTCTGCTCAAACATTCCAACAACATTTTTTCTTGAAGAAAACACTTGTTATATATTTTTAAGCATATTATTAGTATATTGTAAGTCCTTCCACAAAAAAAGCAAGGAGAATTAATGCTTTTCCACCACGCACCACACCCCATTCTTAAGGAAGCATCAAAGAATATAACTCAAACTTCCAAATGCCAAAATGCCAAATGCACGCTATATGAAAAATTCACCTATTCTCCCATTATTTCTATCTATATAATAACCAAGCCAAAGCCAAGTTTCTGACACATAGTACACCATGCACATGCCTTCCATTCTTCTCCAAGCTCAATCCACTTTACCTCAGATGAGACATCACAGCAAGAATCAGCTGCAGGGATTCACAGAAAAAGATCTGTTTCCATTGATCACAAGAGTTGGATTCATGGTGCTGGCTTTGTCTGCATGCATGGTGGCATCAGAGGAAACAATTGAAGACCCTTTAAGTGGTGCATTGTGCATCAGTGAATGTGCCTCTTGTCCTACCATATGTTCACAACCTCCTCCTTCTCTTGTCACATCATATTCAAACCATCCACCTCCTTCACCTCTAACACCACAACCACACCTTCTTCCTCCACCTCCTCCTCCACAACACCACCTCACACCACCATCATATCCACCCCCTCCACCACTCCTAACATCCTACCCCTCCCCTCCTCCCCTCTTAACATCAAATCCTCCACCTTCTCCACTTCTAACATCATATCCTCCACCCCCTCCAGTCTTAATATCAAATGATCCACCCCCTTCTCAACTACTACCAACATTCCCTCCACCATCACTACTACTACCACCACCTGCAAAGCCTTTACAACCTCCTCCATCACTGGCTGATCCTCCTCCACCTCCTCCTCCACCTTTGAAGTCCAACAACCCTCCTTCATCAGGTTCAGGACAACCTACAGTTATTTCTGGCCCTAGTAACAATCCCTATTACTACTATTATTCCTCAGCTGTTGCATCTTCTTTTTCTCTTCATCTTATACCTTTTTTCCTCTCAGTGTCCTTCCTTCATGGGGTATTCTTTGAAGGTATGTGATGAAACAAGTATTTGTACAGTGTACAGAAGTTTGATAGAAATATGTTTTTTTTTAATTCATGTTATGCCTTTGTTGGGAAAATGCAGTGTAATTATTAGTAGTAAGAGGAACTCCTTTGTTAATTGTGGCAAATTCAAGTTTGATATTGATTGAATGATTTTTTTTACCTATGTATAGAGAGAGTTCTGTATAGAAAGTAAACCCTAATTATTATTGTGGTGAAATACTTGTTTTGGTTTTGTTTTAGATAAGGGGTGCCATTTGAATCAAGAATTATAACATGAGAAACTAATATTGATAATACCAGTTTATCAAAACATTTATTGTTTGTGATGAATAATGGTTCTTGATTGCAAACATTATGATGCTGTTTACTAATGAACACATGTATTTTTTTATAATTTAGTCACGAAATTTTTAAAAATTGATTTCGCATTTTATGTTTTTATCAAAACTAAATAGTATCAACTACATCAGAAACTTTATCTGACATAAAAAAACTTTATCTATGCTTTTTTTTTAAGAAAAAGAAACTTTATCTTTATTCTTTTAGAAAGAAAAAAATAAAGTGTTTGCTTTACCCATGGTTTATGTTGTGGTAATTTAAGGCATAGGTTTATCTCAATAAAAGTATATATTCTTCTCTTTGTTGAAAAGAAAACCAATCATTGATAAAGTTAATGTAATATCACTTAAAGAATCAGGAAAAAAAAGAGGTTTTTCTAGCAATCCGTGATAAACCATAGATGAATTTAAAAAATAATGTTAAATAATGAAAGAAAAGAGAGACAGAAAGGCGAAAATAAAACGAGATGAAATAAATAATGTGATAAAAAATAAGGTAAAAGTTAAATTTATATTTATATTTAAAAATTGATTGGAATTATCCGTGAATATAAACATTTTATAAGTTATCGTTTTTTTCAGCTACAAGTGTCCTAATTTTAGTTTACATACATTTTAAAATTTATATATATATGATGAAAATAATGGTAATTATTATATTATCAGAAACAAGAATTTGATGTATAAATTTTGAGCATCCTAAATCCCATGATTGGGTCCTGTTTTAGAGTACAATGAATGAATAAATGGTTTGAGTGAGAAAGACATGAAATATAAAGTTTTATAAACACTACAAGAAAAACTTGATTTAGCTTCCAAATTTTTGCGTGGGCCATTTGCGGACGCTACTCTCGTCGGCCAAAATGAGAAAAAGCCCACGCAAGATTTACATTGGACACAAAATGGACGCATATATTGATTTTATTTTATTTTTTTAAAAAAAAATTTTGCGTCGGCCGCGGCCTACGCATAGGCGTCGGTTTTGCGTCGGCCGCGGCCCACGCATATGCGTCCGTTTTGCGTTGCCCACAGAACCCACGCATATGCGTCAGCTATAGCCCACGCATGTATAGAATTTTAAAATTTAAATATTTTTAATGTATAATAAATATTTTAATTTTGAATTCTTTATTATATTTATTTTAGAATTATTTCTTTAATGTTATAATAAATTATTTAATTTATCAATTTTG